>Ga0180009_10005255_pt1 | contig 13940 bp, 10 predicted proteins | sample OS_PC_MetaG_FD_123537 | JGI IMG/M metagenome (GOLD analysis project Ga0180009, IMG submission 123537) | Groundwater microbial communities from the Aspo Hard Rock Laboratory (HRL) deep subsurface site, Sweden - OS_PC_MetaG | ecosystem: Environmental > Aquatic > Deep subsurface > Groundwater... | reverse complement strand
GATCCATGTCCTTGTCGAGAAGGTAGAACTCGAACTCGCAGGCGACGGTTGCCTTGAGCCCGATCTCGTCGAGCTTCTTCACAACACGGGCAAGCACGTTGCGCGGTTCCAGCATGAGCGGAGCGCCATCGCCATCGACCATGGTCATGAGGACCTGGGCCTGCTTCATCGACGCCCAGGGAACGGGCACGATGGAGCCGGCGACGGGGTGAGCCTGCGCATCCGGATCGCCATCCGAGAACCCCATGCCGAGGATGTCCTCGTTCACGCCCGTCACGTCGAAGAAATAAATCGACTGCGGCATCTGCACGCCGTCGCTGAACACCTTGTCGGCTTCTTCGGAGGGAAAGCGCTTGCCGCGCACCGTGCCGCACATGTCCACGAAAACGGCATCGAGGTAGTCGATATCGCCATGTTCGGCGAGGAAGGCATTGAATTCGCCCAAGGTCGCCCAGCCCGCGGGGCCCGGCCTTTCACGATCGCTCATAATGTCACACTTGTTGCGCCCCGTTCCCGCAGCAGAGTCGTTCCGCCGCGCCCGGACCCGCATCCTTTTTCGGCGCGCCGGACGCCGGATTGGCCCGGCCGGTCGCGCTAGAGGTCAGTGAGACGATAGTAGCCGAGAGCCCCCCTGAGATACCAGTGCCGCAGCGAGGGGAACGGTATGCGGGTGGGGGCCCCACGGAAAACCGCAGGAATATCCCCATTTCCGGCGGCTCCGCCGATGAGGCGCGCGAGGAGGCGGCCCGCCCAGGGGGCTGCGGCAACGCCGTTTCCATGCCAGGCGAGGGCGAAGAAAACGCCCGGATCGCCCTCCAGCTCGCCGATCGAAGGGGTTCGGCGCAGCGTCATGCAGACGAGGCCGCGCCAGTTATGGGTGACGGGCACATGGGCCCAGCCGGGGAAGACCTCGCGGAGGCGGCGCTCCATGAAAGTCCTCATGCGCAGGGCGTCCGAGGGCTTGCCTGTGAGGTCGCCGCGCGCGCCGAAGAGGAAGCGGCGGTCCGGCAGGAGGCGATAATAAAACAGGAGATTGCGCGTGTTGGCGCAGGGGGTTTCCGTCCGCCATTTCTGCGCCGCGAGTTCGGCCGCGGTCAGCGGGCGCGTCACCACGATGTTCGACATGACGGGGATGAGGCGCGGCGAGAGGTCCGGGTGAAGGCCTTCTTGCGTGAAGCCATTGGTCGCGACGACGACACGGCGCGCCGAGACTGTGCCCGACGGCGTGATGAGACGGTGGAGCCCCCCTGCCCGCTCCCAGCGGATGACGGGCGAGGCGCCATGCAGTTTCGCGCCCGCGCGATCCGCCGCGAAGGCGAGGCCGCGCGCGAACCGCAACGGTTGAAGGCCGAAGCCGACGGGATTGTGGAGCGCGCCGAACTGCTCGGTCGAGTCGTAGAATTTTTCGGCAACCTCCTCGCGGGGAAAGAGTTGGGCGGCGATGCCGAGACGCGCCAGGAGATCGCGCTCATGTTCGAGGTGGCGCCAGCGGGAGGGCGTGTGCGCGACGTGGAGTTCGCCCTCGCCCTGGGCACGGATGTCGATGTTTTCGTCGCGCGCGAGATCGCGGACGAGACCGACTGCCTCGACCTGGGAGGCGAGGAAGCGGCGCGCTTCATCCTCGCCGTAGCGCGAGATCAATTCGTCGAGCGAGAGAGCAGCGGGCGGCAACGTGCAGAAGCCGCCATTGCGGCCGGAGGCGCCCCAGCCGAGAGGGCCCGCTTCCAACAGGCGGACATCGGCATTGAAATCGCGCGCCAGATGCAGGGCGCAGGAAAGGCCCGTGTAGCCGCCACCGACGATCGCGACGTCGCAGGTCTCATCCCGCGCGGGGCCGAGATCGACGCCTTCGCCGAGCGGCGGCGCCTCCTCTTCCCAGTAGCTGCCGACCGGGACGGCGGGGTCGTAGATGCCGGGATGATACCAGGTCATTTCGTCGTCTTTCTTCGCACCATGCGGCATTTTTCGCCGCGGACGCGAAGATAGCAGCAGCGGGAAAGGAGATCACTCCACCGGCGGAAGGGGGGGCATCTCCATGTCGTCCGGCGTCCCGCCTTCGCCACGGCGCTCGCCGGAGCTTTCATGGCGCCGGAAGCGGCCGCGCTCTTCCTTGCGCATCGCCTCGGCGACGCGCTTGCGCTGCTCGGGCGAAAGCTGCTCGAAGCCGGCCATCATGGCATCGCGGCCGACCTCGCCCATGTTCTTCATCGCCATATCCATCTTGTCGAAGGCAGCGCGGACGGCGGCCTCGTCATAGGGGTCGGCGGCGACGGCATCCGCCAGTTCGCCTTTCGCCTCGCGCATGGCCAGGAGATGCGGACGGATTTCGGGGAAGTGACCGAGCATCGTCGTGCGGATCGCCCTGCGGTCGGCCTCCGGAAGATTCCTGAAGCTCTGATGGAACATGCCGGGGCCCACGCCGCGCGGCGGCATGCCGAACTCGCCATCATGCGGCGGGCGGAAGAAGAGCGGCACGGAGATGAGGCCGAGGAGAAAAATATTGACCGCAAGCGAGGCAAGAAAGGCAGGGCCAAGCCAGCGGCGCGGCTGCTTCGCGGCGGACGGGGTGATGTCGTTCGTATCGCTCATTGCATCCACTCCTCGGGCCATGCCTGATCGGCCATGGCCAGTGCGATCATGCCTTCGCCCGTTTCCGCCGAGGCAGTGGCGGTATTGCCGGTCACGGACAGGGAAATGTCAGAAGCCGAGCCGAGCGCGACCCCCATCACCAGCGCGGCCGCAAGCGTGCCTGCGGGAAAGGCCGCCGATCCATAGGGCCAGACGGCTTCGAAGAGACCGCGAAGGAAACCCTTCGCCGTTTCGCGCCGCATGGGGACGAGCGGCGTCGCGGCACGAGGACGGGCCGCTATCAGGCGCTCCGTGAGCGCGGCAGAGGGCGCTTCGGCCGGCGCCATGTCGAGCAGCGCATCGAAGCGCACCGCCTCGGCCAGCAGCGCCTGTGCCTCCGGCGAGGACGACGCCAGGGCTTCGGCGGCAGACCTTTCGGCGTGCGGCCAGCGGGCGGGCGAGGCACCATAGGCCTCGACGATCTCGCGCAGCCGCTCCAATGTCATTTCGTTCTGCATCGTCTCAGTTCCGTTTCCAGCGCCCGTCAGGCGCTTATTTCCCTTGAACGCAGCAACTCGTCCTTTTCCGTCGCGAGCGCCACCCGCAACTGGCGGCGGGCGCGCGACAGAAGCGATTCCACCGCTTCCACGGAGATGCCCAGAATATCCGCCGCTTCGATATTTCCGAGGCCCTGATAATGCGAAAGCACGATGGCCGCGCGCTGGCGCTCGGGCAGGCTCTGAAGGGCGGCTTCCACGCGGGCCGCAAGCTCGCGCTGCTCAAGCTGCCGGTCGGGACCGGGCTCGCCGCTCGCGGGCTCGGGGATCGCGTCGATATCCTCGGTGCCGCGCCGGCGGCGCAGGCGGTCGAGGCAGAGATTGGTGGCGACGCGGTGGAGCCAGGTGCCGAATTGCGCCTTGCCGGGCTCCCAGCGTTCGGCATGGGTCCAGACGCGGAGAAAGACTTCCTGCGCAACCTCTTCGGCATCGGCATGATTGCCGAGCATGCGGCGGGCAAGCGCAAGCATGCGCGTGAGATGCCGGTCCATCAACGCGCGGCAGGCCGCTTCGTCGCCCGATGCGACAGCGGCCACAAGTTCGTCGTCCGACGGTTTGTCCAACCGTATCTTTCCCCTTGTTTCGCCGGTCCCCGAACAAACGGGGTGCGGCGGCGTCAAACCGATGCGAGGGCGCCGGTTTGCGCCAGCGCCCCGCAGCGGTCCAAGGCGGCGATCCGCCACGAAACAGCCTACTCGGCTTCGGGCGCCCTGGCACCCGGTCCGCCGCGATTCATGCGGCCTTCGCCCGGCTCGATCTTGCCGTCGCCATTCGCGTCGAGATGCTCGAACATCTTCTCGCCGCCGGCCACGAACTCGGCCTTCGTCACCTGACCGTCGCCATCGGCATCGATGCGACCAAAATGACCGCCGCGCTTGCCGTCACGCCCGCCCATGTGCTTCTTCATGTTCTCGTGCGCGGCCTGCATTTCGTCCTGCGTGAGGCCGCCGTCACCGTCCTTGTCGGCGGTCGCAAAGAACTTCTCCATGCGATCGGCGTGGCGGCCGGGCATGCCACCTTCCTTGCCGCGCTCGGCCATGCGGGCGTCGGCGGCCGCCGTCATTTCGTCGAGCGTGAGTTTGCCGTCGCCATCGGCATCGGCGGCGGCGAAGCGCTCGGCGGGGTCGCCGCGCCGGTTATCGGCGTTCGCGCGCATCTTTCCGTGTGCGGCCGCCATTTCGTCCTTCGTCAGGATGCCATCGTCATTCGCGTCGGCATCGGCGAAGCGTTTTTCGCTCGCGGCCTGCATCTCCGCCTTCGAAATGTCGCCGCTTCCATCCGTATCTGCCTGCTCGAACATCATGGCACCATGGCCGCCCTTGCCGGGACCGGCCTGCGACAGCGCGGGAGCGGCGATCGCCAGAGCGAGCGCTGCGGCGGTGCCGAGAAGTCCATATTTCAGTTTACGCATCTCAAATTCCTCTTCCTTGGGTTTCCGTACCCCGGGCGTTCGCGTTCCGGAGCCGCAGGCATCATCTGCGGGAGGGGCCTGCGGACTCCGGAACCGGTATGTCCGGACGTATGGGTCTCTGCTTCAAGGGGGGATCAGCAGCGAGGCCGTCCGGGCCACCGTTACAAAGACAAACGCGTGGGGGCGGAAAATCCGTCGGACGGCGGCGACAATTTTTCAGGACTTGAGGGGGGCCGGCAGGACGAGGCGGCGCTGCGAATTCCAGGCGGGTTGCCGCAGGATTCGAGCCCGGAGCACGACTTCACGGACATTGAGCCCCTCACGCAGGGTCGCCGTGAGGGCGAGTTCCCCGCCGGCGGCTTCGCTCTCGACCATGGCAAACGCGATATTGGCGCCGAGCGCCGGGGAGAAGCCGGAGGTGGTCACCGTGCCCACCGGACGCCCGCCGGAGAGAACGGAAGAGAGGGAGGCGGGCTCGAGTGCGTCGGCGACGAGCGCAACGAGGCGGCGGCGCGGCGGCACCGGCGCAAGATCGTGGAGCGCACGGCCGCCATTGAAAACAGCCTTGCCGGAGGCGACGGGAGGATTACGCCAGAGCTCGAACGGCGAGGAGGCATCGCCGCTCGCGACGGCGGCGAAGGCGGAGAGATAGTCCTTGCCAGCGCGAGGGAAGCCCGCCTCCAGCCGCGCAAGTTCCCGGAGAGCAAAACCGGTGGCGCGGAGACCGTGCGGCGCGCCCTTCTTCATCAAATGACGCCAGAGGTGGGGCGCGTCTTCCGCGTCCGCCCAGAGTTCATAGCCGAGATCGCCGCTCGCGCCGGTGCGGCTCACATAGACGGGCATGCCCGCGATGTCCGCCCGGCGCGCGGCGAAGGGCGCCAGCCCGTCGATGTTCGCGACGCCCGCCTCGTGCAGGCAGGCCGCCGCCAAAGGACCTTGAAGCGACAGAAGAGCAATCGTCGCGCTTACATCGGCGATGCCGGCGCGGAACCCTTCCGCACTCTCCATCATCCATGCGAGATGCGTTTCTTCCGTAACCAGACGGTATTCGTCTTCGCCAAGGCGGAAGAGAAGCCCATCGCCAATGACGAGGCCGCTGCCCTCGCAGAAGACGACATGAACGGCGGTGTCGATTTCAAGCGCGGCGAGATCGCGCGTCACGAGGCGTTGCAGATAGTCAAAAGCGTCGCGCCCGAAGATGCGATACTTCACGAGCGGCGAATGATCGGCGAGCGCCGCCGCGCCGCGGAGCGCGCGATACTCGTCGCCAAGATCGGTCAGCACGCCGGGCACGGTGTAGCCGTTCCAATCCGTCCAGCGATTGGTCCGGCTCTCGGCGGAAGTGACGATGTGAAGCGGCGTCGTGTGCACGGTGCGCGCGAAAGGCGGCTCGACCGGTACCTCCTCGAAAAGCGCGGGATCGACGGCCGCCTGCTCGCTACCGAGATCGATGCCGGCTTCCGGGATTTCATTCGGCTGTGCGGTATCGGGCGTCATGCGCTTCCTCCATCCGCGAGAATGGCGCCTGCCGCAAGCCAGCCCGGCAAGCCGGTGATGCCGCCGCCCGGATGACTGCCCGCGCCGCAAAGCCAGAGGCCCGGCAAGGGCGTTTCGTAGCCGCCATAAGCAGGCGCGGGACGGAAAGCGAAAAGCCGGTCGAGGCGGAGGTCGCCCTGATGCCAGTCGCCGCCAGCCAGCCCATATTTCTCCTCAATGTCCGGCGGCGTCAGGAATTCGCCGGCGATCATCATGTCCTCGATACCTGGCGCATAGTGGCCGAGTGTGCGCACGACGCGCTGCACCAGCACCTCGCGATGCATGTCCCAGCCGCCGGCCATCGCGTAGGGTACGCTTTGCACGATGACGGACATGACGTGCTGTCCTTCCGGCGCAAGCAAGGGATCGGTGACACTTGGCAGGAGCACTTCCATCATGGGTTCGAGCGGAAGCTCGCCGCCTCGCGCGGCGTTCGCCCCTTCATCGAGTTCGGCGAGCGACGGCGCGACGAGAAGGCGCGAACCGTACAGCTCCGGTGCGAGACCCGAAAATTTCGGCAGGCGGTCGAGCGCGAGATTGATCTTCGCCGCCGCACCGCGCGGCACGAGGTGGCGAAGCTCTCGAAGATCGTCCGTCTCGACGTGACGCGCGCCGACCAGGTCGAGCATGGTCGTGCGCGGGGCCACGGCGGAGAGAATGAGTGCCGCGCGAACCTCGAGACCTCCCGAAAGCTCCACGCCGACGGCCCTGCCCCCTTCGACCAGAACGCGCACCACGCGTGTATCGATGCGAATGTCGCCACCGGCTGCCGCAATCGAGGCGGCCAGAGCATCCGAAAATGCGCCCATGCCGCCCACAGGAAGCGAAACGCCCTGCCCTTGCATGCGTATCGCCTCGCGCAGCACGGCGCGGAAAGATGTGCCCGGCGCGTAGGGGCCTTCCGAGCCGCCAAGCGTCGCGTCGAAAGCGAGGGCACCCTTGAGGAGCGTCGATTCAAATTCAGCATCGAGCCGGTCGCCGATCGCCTCGGACAGCGCGCGCAGAAGGCTTTGCATGGTGCGGCCGCCCTTCAGCGCGGCGCGCCAGACGGAGCGGCGCAAGAAACGCTTCAAGGCTTCCGGATCGTTGAGCGCGGGCGGCCGCTCGCCGAGAAGCGGCGCAACAAATTCGGCAAGCGCGCGACGGCGCGCGACATATTCGCGGTAGGCGCCGGCGTCCTTCGGCAGCAAATCGCGGAAGCCGGAAAACTCCTTGCGCGTGCGCGGGAGGAGAATGTGATGACCGTCGCGATCCAGCGCCACGGTCGCGACATTGCGCGCGGCGTAGCGCAGGCCATGCCTGTGGAGTTTCAACTTGCGCTCGATGCGGCGGGGGAACCCTTCGAGAAGATGCGCGACGGCGGAGGCGCTGTAACCGGGGGTAATTTCAGCGGTGACGGCGGCGCCGCCCACGCGCGAACCGGCCTCCGCAAGCAGGACGCGCGCGCCGCCGGATGCAAGACGCGCGGCGGCAGCAAGACCATTGTGGCCTCCGCCGATCACGATCGCATCGTATTGCACGCCGCCCCATTTCATGCGCGCACCTCCTTGCCAAGACGGCCAAGAAGGGTGGAGGCGGCGCTGGCCCCCGCTCCGCCCATCACCAAGGGGCCCGGATGCGCGCTGGGCGAACACAGATAGAAGTTGCGCAGCGGCGTCTCCGCGCTGCCCATGCCGGGGAAAGGACGGTTCGTGAACATCTGGTCGAGCGTCGTCTCGCCATAGGCAAAATCGCCGCCGGTGAGACCGATTTCGTTTTCAACGTCGTTCGGCAGCAGGACTTCGAATGCGACGACATGCTTTCCGATGCCGGGGCTCACCTCGGCAAGGCGCGCCATGACGAGGTCGCCGAGCGCGTCGCGCCGCGCCGCCGACCAGGGACCCTCATGAAGCGCTTCCGGCACATATTGCACGAGCGCGGAGAGGACGTGGCCGCCCTGCGGCGCGAGCGAGGAATCGAGAAGGGACGGCATCAAAACTTCAATCAGCGGATCGCGCGGCGGCATGCGCTCGCGCCAGTCGGCCCAGGCGCGCTCCATCGCCGGGATCGAACCTGCGAGACGAAGCCCGCCGCCCAGCGAGGGGCAGCTTTCGGGCAAACCTGGAAAATCCGGCGCTGCATCGAGCGCGATGTTGACCTTCGCGGCGACGCCCTTCATGCGGACGCGGCCGACACGCTCGACCAGACCTTCGGGCAGGTCCTTCCACTGGAAGAGACTGAGAAAACTCCGCTTCACATCGAGGCCGGAGAGCACGGCATCCGCGCCGATCTCCTCGCCATTCGCCAGCACGACACCCTGCACCTTGCGGTCCTTGAGGCGGATGTCGGTGACTTCCGCTTCCATGCGCAGCCTTCCACCCGACGCGAGGATGACGGAGGTGAGCGCATGGACAAGCGCCGAGGAACCGCCGAAAGGCATGAGCGTCTCGGGCGCGCCGCCCGTCGCGTCGCCAGGTTCGGACAACCAGGGGAGAACGAGGCGCGAGGCGCTTGCGGGCGTGGAGGGCCCGAGCGTGCCACCCATCATGGCCGCGGCGGCAAGATGGGCCTTCACGGCATCGCTTTCGAAATAGGCGTCGAGAAAATCCGCGGCGGGCAGCGTCCAGAGGCGGAGCATGTCGCGAAGATCGCCCGGCGCCATGGCGGCGATGCGATCGGCGAGAGACAGGCGGGCGCGAAGGCCGCCGAAGAGACCCTTTGCGGGGCGGCGCGCGGGACCGGCGAGAAGCGGCGCAAGGCCTCGCGCGGCCCGCAACATGTCGCGGCGATAGCGCGTGAACGCATCGGCGTCGCGACGCGAGAAGCGCGCTATTTCGCGGCGATGCACGACGCCGTCGCGATAGTTCGCATGGTAGCTGCCGTCCTGGAAGCAGGTAACGCCGCCTTCCGCGCGGATGAAGCGCAGCCCGTGGCGCGGCAGGTCGAGATCGGCGGCGATGCGCGGCGGCAGACCACCGCTTCCAAGCGTGAAGCGAGGAAGGCGATAGCCCGGCGCGACCTCGTGTTCGGCGGCGATGCCGCCCGGCGCGGAGGCGCGGTCCAGCACCAGCACGGAAAGTCCGGCCCGCGCCAGATAGGCGGCGGCGACCAATCCGTTCAGCCCGGCCCCGATCACGATCGCGTCGTGACGCTCCATGCGCCCCTTACTCCACTACTCCAGCCCGGCGTGGGACGGTTTCGAAGGAAGCCCTCGACTTACCTATCCGATACGTGCCGTTTTGACACGCCTGATGCCCGGCGGCGTCCGCTGCCATGCTGAGGGCGGCAGACGGGTTAACCAAGAAAGTCCAGGGATTGCCTTGCTTGCAGCGCGCTGAACGGAAATAGCGTTAACGCACCGGCACCCCGGCCAGCACGTTCGCGCTGCAAATCTTCAGCCATGCGCATGCGGAGATCAGGCGGTGCCGACGATGCTTTCAAATGCTTCGCGGACCTTGCGCTGGCTGCCGGCAAGTTCGGCTTCGAGGGCAGGAAAGTCAGGCGCATCGCCTGCCCGGGCCAGCAACGATTTGAGGCCGGGCGATGCTTCCGACGGATTGAAAACCCCCGTGACGCAAACGCGAATCACCTGAGTGAGATTGTGATTGAGGACGATGGCGCGAACCAGCATGTCCGCCATTTCGGCAGGCAGAAGGTCCGTCTCCGCGATGCGGGCCAGGGCTGTGCGCGTATGCGTGTTCATGATTTCCGGATGGGCCGCCCCATGCACGAGCTGGAGGAACTGGCAGATGAACTCGATATCGACCAGACCGCCGCGCACATGTTTGAGTTCCCAGGGGTCACTGCTCGCATGTTCCTTTGCGATACGCGCCCGCATTTCCGCGACATCGGCGGCGGTTTTCGCCCGGTCGCGCGGGCGGAGGAGCGTCGCGGCGATGGCGTCGTTCACCTGCACTTTCAGGTCGTCCGGCCCGGCGATGAGACGCGCGCGCGTGAGCGCCATGTGTTCCCAGGTCCAGGCCTCCGTTTCCTGATAGGCGACGAAGCTCGCGAAGGATGTCGCGATGGGGCCGGCATTGCCGGAGGGGCGCAGCCGCATGTCCACCTCGTAGAGCTTGCCCTCCGCGGTTGGCGCTGTGAGCGCGTTGATGAGCTGCTGGCACACGCGCGCGTAATACTGCGCCGCATAGAGCGGTCGCTCTCCGTCAGACGATACTTCCGCATCCGCGTCGTAAATCACGATGAGGTCGAGGTCCGAGGCAGCACTCATTTCCTCGCTGCCGAGCTTGCCCATCGCAACAACGGCGAAACGGCCGCCGGGGACACGGCCGTGCTTTTCGGCTACCCGTGTTTCCGCTGCCGGCGCAAGCGCGGCGACGAGTTCGCTTGCGAGCGCCGCGTATGCCGGACCCGCCTCCTCCGCGTCGGCGCTGCCGGAGAGAACGCGGACACCGAGACGGAAGCGGTATTCGCGCGCCCAGACGCGGGCGAAGTCGAGCACGTCCTGATAATCCACCGCATGGGCGAGCTCTTCCCGCAGACTCTTGTTCAGCGCTTCGCGATCCGGCAACACCTTGAAGAAATCGGGATCGACCACCGCTTCGAGTACGCGCGGGTTGTGGCTCAGATAATCCGCGAGGCGCGGCGCCGTTCCGCAAATACCCGCCAGCAAATCGAGCAGATGCGGGTTGGAATAAAGCATCGAGAAAAGCTGCACGCCGGCGGGAAGTCCGGTGAGGAAGCGATCGAAGCGATCGAAGGCCGTGTCGGGATTGGTGGTGCGGGAGAGCGCCCGGAGAAGCGCCGGCATGAGGCTCGTCAGCAGCTCACGCGACCGGGAGGCACGCGTGGCGGGGAAGCGCCCCGTATGCCAGGCGCGGATCGATTCCGACAGTTCCGACACGCGCGTGAAGCCGAGGCCGCGCAGCGTCTCGAGCGTTTCGGGGTCGTCGTCCGTGCCCGTGAAGACAAGGCTGCCGCCCTCCTCGCCGAGGGGCGGCGCCGTCTCGAAGAGCTTGGCGTAATGATCGCGCACGCATTCGAGGCGCGCGGTGAGTGCGCCGGAGAAGCTTTCGCGATCCGCGAACCCCATGAAACAGGCGACGCGGTCGATATCCTTGTCCGAGGTGGGGAGCGAATGCGTCTGCTCGTCGTCGATCATCTGGAGACGATGTTCGAGCGTGCGCAGGAAACGATAGGCCTCCTTGAGGTCATCGGCGGTTTCGGGCGCGATCCACTGCTTGGTGGCGAGTTCGTCGAGCATGATGCAAGTCTGCTTGCCCCGCAGGTCGTGGTCGCGGCCGCCAGCGATCAATTGCTGCGTCTGCACGAAGAATTCGATCTCGCGGATACTGCCGCGCCCGAGTTTGATGTTGTGTCCGGCAACGGCGATCTGCCCGTGACCGCCGACGGCATGGATCTGGCGCTTCATCGAATGGATGTCGTCGATGGCGGCGAAGTCGAGATTCTTGCGCCATATATAGGGCGTGAGCATTTTCAGGAAACGGTCTCCCGCCTCCCTGTCGCCGGCGACGGGCCGAGCCTTGATGAAGGCCGCGCGCTCCCAGTTCTGTCCGCGGCTTTCGTAGTAGCTCTCGGCGGCCGGGAGCGAGACGGCGACGGGCGTGCCGCCCGGATCGGGGCGCAGCCGCAGATCGGTGCGGAAGACATAACCGTCGGCCGTCCGTTCCTGCAGCATCTTCACAAGGTCCTTCGTTATGCGAACGAAGAAACCGCCATCGTCGAGCCCCTCCTTCAGCGGCAGTTGCCCAGGTTCGTAGAAGACGACGAGGTCGATGTCGCTCGAATAATTGAGCTCGCGGGAGCCGTATTTTCCCATGCCGAGAAGGACGAGACCCGATCCCTCCGTGGAAACCTCCTCCGGCGATTTCTGTATCTGGCCTCGTGCGGCGGCATTGCGCAGAAGCCATTCAATGGCGGTGCCCACGGCGGCATCGGCGAAGGACGTCAACGCGTCCGTCACCCGTTCCAGCGGCCAGGCGCCTGTGATGTCGGTCATGGCGATGAGGAGTGCCGCTTCGGATTTGGCGAGGCGTAACGCTGACATGACATCCGCCTGGCTTTCGAGCGCGCCCGCTGCCGCCGTGCGCGCCAGCAGGTCGTCGAAAGCGGGGTCCGGCGAGCGGTCCAGGAGACGCGGCAACCAATCCGCGTGAAGCCGGAGGATGCGGCCCAGGAAGGGCGAGTTGCCGAACAGGGAAGAAATGAGGTGCAGGACATCCTTGTCCGCCGCGAGCGCCGCGAGCCGTTCATCGCCGATGCGCACGACGGCGGCACGAAAATCCTCCATCTCGCGCGCGACGCGATCGGCGTCGTATGGCGCGGGCGCAGCACCCGCCCATGCACGCAGGGGGCTCGAAACCTCGGGGTCGCTCACTCAATTCTCCTCCCGCCGCGCGGATCAAACGGGCGGCAGAGTATCAGATTTCGGCAGGCATCAACGCCCGGAAACCGGGAGAAAAAGGCTCACGCGGAGGCCTGGATGATTGTCACCCAGTTCGATCGTACCGCCATGCAGCCGCGCGACAGCAGCAACGAGGCTGAGGCCGAGGCCCGAGCCCGGCGTGTTGCGGCTCGCCTCCAGCCGGACGAAACGCTCCAGAACGCGGTGGCGCTGGTCCTCGGGAATACCCGGACCGCGGTCCGCGACGGAGAGGATCACCCCTCGGCCAGGGCGCGCGGGGTCGATATCCGCCGAGACCGCGATGGTGCGTTCGGTATCGCCTTCCTGCGGAAGCCCGTGCTTGATCGCATTGTCGAGAAGATTAGCGACCGCCTGCGAGAGCAGTTCGCGGTTGCCCCAGATCGTCAGCCCATCGGGCACGCCGATCGAAATGGCAAGGTTCTTCTCTTCGGCCACGGGTTCGTAGAGTTCCGCGGCATCGTGCAGCGTCACGCTCAGGTCCACCCAGGTCATGGCGTCGCGAAGCGACCCCGCCTCGGCGCGCGCAATCATCAGCAAGGCATTGAACGTACCGAGAAGGTTGTCCGCTTCGGCGATCGTCTTTTCAAGCGCCTGCTTGTAGTCCTCGGGCGTCGCCTCCTGCATGAGCGTCACCTCAAGACGGTTGCGGAGGCGGTTCAGGGGGCTGCGCAAGTCATGGGCGATGTTGTCCGTCACCTGCCGCATGCCGATCATCAGCGCCTCGATCTGGTCGAGCATGGCATTCAGGTTGCGGCCGAGCTGGTCGAGTTCGTCGCCCGTGCCCGCAATGGGAAGCCGCTGGGAAAGGTCGCCCTCCATGATGTCGCGGCTCGAGCGATTGATGTCGTCGACACGCGCCAGCATGTTGCGGCTCATGACAAGGCCGCCGACGAGACCAAGCGCAATGGTGAGGCCGATGGCCCAGACGAGCGCGTTGGTAATGAGGTTCTCGATTTCGCGCCGTTCCTGCACATCGCGTCCGACGAGCAAGTAGAAGCCTTCCTGCAGATAGAAGGCGCGGGCGCGGGCCGCTTTCACCTCCGCACCATCCAGCGTCTTGCGGTTATAGGTGAAATCGAACCAGCCATCGGGGCCCGTCGCCGCCTGCGGACGCGCATCGAGCGTGCCGGCGAGCACGCGGCCGGCAGGATCGAGCACGAGATAGAGGCTCTGGCCGGGATCGCGCGAACGCTGGATGACGGTGTGAACGAGGAGCGGCAGGCCGCCCTGCCGGTATTGCTCGGCAAGGCCGGCGATTTCCGCCTCCACCGCTTCGTCGGTCTGGCGGGCGAGGAAGCCGGCCGTATTCCAATAGACATAGGCCAGCAACGTGATCGCCGAGGCGGCGAACAGGGCCAGGTAAATGACCGCGAGCCGGAAGGTCGAGGTCTGTAAGAGTTTAATCAGCGGCACGCAGCGAGTATCCCGCACCGCGCACGGTGTGCAAGAGCGGTTGATCGAAATTCTTGTCGATCTTGGCCCG
>Ga0180009_10005254_pt1 | contig 13942 bp, 9 predicted proteins | sample OS_PC_MetaG_FD_123537 | JGI IMG/M metagenome (GOLD analysis project Ga0180009, IMG submission 123537) | Groundwater microbial communities from the Aspo Hard Rock Laboratory (HRL) deep subsurface site, Sweden - OS_PC_MetaG | ecosystem: Environmental > Aquatic > Deep subsurface > Groundwater... | reverse complement strand
AGTTGTTTGATCTCTGAAAAGGCCTGTTCAAGTTTCAACGTCCGGTCAGCCACGCGCTGCTCAAGTTCAGCGTTTAGGATGCGTACCGATTTTTCAGCCTGTTTACGCTCACTCAATTCTTTTTGAAGATCGGCATTGAGACGGGCATTTTCAAGGGCAGCAGACGCCAATTCAGCAAAGCGGCTCATATGATTAAGATCATTGGGGCCGAATGGCTTTGCCGGATCGAAGGAACCGAGTCCGACAACACCAATGGGTCTGGTCTTGGATTTCAAAGGAATGCCTAGGGCTGAATGTAATTTATCATATAAAGGGTGCTGAATCCGTTTTGACCAGGTGGCATAATCATCAATGAGGACAGGCTTTCCAGTATTGTAGACTTTCCCGGCCAATCCCTGCCCAGGCTTAATACGGGTGCCAAGAAGGCCGGTATAAACCCCCTGTCCCATTTTAATTATCAATTCATCCGTATCTGGATCATGAAGGTAAAGGAATGAGTCAGGTGTTCCGGCTAAAATGCCGGCCTTGGTAAGAATCTTTTCCAGCAGATCGTCTACACTGTAACGCTGAATCAAACCCATAGCGGTTTCATGCACACTATCCAGGTAGTGCTTCTGGCTTGATAGAGTTTTACGCAAAAATCTCACCTCACGTTGCAAAGCAAGTATTTTTGAATTTTTTTTATTGGAAGCCATAGTGTAAACTTACACTCTTGTTTTTGCAGACACAACTAAAAAAGAAACATCATTTAATGTTCGGTTAGACCGAAGGTTTAAAAACGCCGGTCTCAACCCAGATAACAGCCTGTCTGACCAGTCTGCCGCTGTGGTTGATGTTTAATTTGGCTTTGATGCGTTCCCGATAGGTGCCAATGGTTTTAACACTGATATTCAGGCGTTTTGCGATTTCACCCGATGCATATCCCCTTCCAATGAATTGAAAAATTTCCATTTCACGGTCTGTGAGATGTTTTAACGGAGACTCATGAAGGGCTGCCGGCTGGTGACGAAATTTTGTCAAAATATGACTCATGATGGTGTTGCTGACGTACAGATTGCCTGAAAGGATCTCCCGGATGGCTTTTACCACTGAAATCGAGGCTTCCTGCTTCATGATATACCCCTTGGCGCCGGCCATGATGCACCTTTCAGCGTGCAGGGATTCATCGTGCATGGATAACACCAGGCAGGAGATGGCTTTATACTTTTCACTGACCTCTTTTACCAGGTCAATGCCGTTGCTGTTTTTCAAGGACAGATCCACCACAATGATGTCCGGCATCTCTTTTTCAATGCTGTTCAGGGCGCCGGCCACATCTTCGGCATCTCCACAGACCGTCATGTCTTTTTCACGGTTGATCATTTCCGTCATTCCCATTCGAAAGATGGGGTGATCTTCAACAATCATTATTTTTATTTTGCTTTTCTCCGGAATCATGGCATCCCTCTTAAGTTTCAATGTCAAGCCGCACCAGGGTGCCGCCGGTTGCGTGTTGTGTGATATTAAGAGTCGCGCCGATTCTCTGTGCCCGGTAGGTCATGATTTTAAGTCCCATTCCATGGGCATGTTGAACCGTGTCCATTCCCCTGCCGTCATCCCTGACAATGAGTGTTATCTTTTGGGGGCTGATGGTCAAGTCAATGGATATTTTTTTTGCATTGGAATGCCTGGCAGCGTTGTGGACGGCTTCATGGGCAATATAATACAGGTGGGTGGCCACACTGTTGTCCCTTATCGGGTGACCCCCGCTATACTTAAACACACACACAATCCCAAACACCTCTTGTATATAATTGGCCAGCTCCTCAAGGGACAGGTCAAATCCATGGTCGGAAAGGTTGACCGGGCTCAATCCCTTTGACAATTGCCGGGTCTTGGCAATGGTATCTAAAATAAACTGTCTGATTTTAAAAGCGTCTGATGCTTCATCAATTGCTTTTTCTTCCAGTTTTTCCACAAGGATTTTTGTCATCACCTCTATACCGATCAGCTGGGGACAAATGTCATCATGAAGTTCCATGGCGATTTTCTGGCGTTCCTGTTCACTGATGGTCAATATTTCTCTTTCCAGCTGTCTTGACTCTGTAAGGTCTTCCATGGCAGCAAGGATGCATTCCTCTCCCCACAACTCCACAATCTCTGCAGAAAGAAGACCTGTCCGGTTTTCTCCAGTGGCCATCTGGAATTTGATTTCCATATTTTTCAAATGTCTTTTTTGGGTCAGTTGTTTCATCAGTTTTGGACCATCCGTCTTGTTCTGAAAAAAACCCAAAGCCGCAAGATCATTGTCAATGATATTTGAATGGGTATATCCTGTAAAGTTAAGAAAGCTGTCATTGACATTGATCACCCTCCCGTCTTTTAAGGAGGCAATAAACATTCCGCTGGGGCTGCACTGGAACGCCTTGGAAAACATTTCTTCGGACAGACGCAAGGCGGTTTCAATGCGCTTTTGAATCTTGATTTCAGCGGTCAGATTTGCATTATAAAGTTCAAGAGTTTCCATGAACTTATTGAAAAACCCTGCAAGCTGTCCGATTTCATCCTTTGATGTGACCGGCATTCGAACGCTTAAGTCACCGGATGCGCCCAGGGAAAGCCGGTTCATCAGATGACGAAGGGGGTGCAGCACAGAACCGGTGATCCACAAAGAAAGAAAGAACACCAGAGCCATTATTACGCAAACCGCCAATAGAATAATATTTCTGATGGTATTAAGGGGCGCATACATTTCATCAAGATAACTGGAACAGGCCACAATCCAGTCATATTCCGGAATATAGTTGAACAGCACTATTTTTTTACGAAAAGCGGTTTCACCTGGATTTTTCCACGAGTAGATGAGTTTCCCGTTTTTCAACCGGCAGATCTCATGAATAAAAAACTGGCCGTCCCTGCCCTGGGCGTCAAAATAATTTCCTGAAAGTGTCGGGTGAACAATCAAATTGCCCTTGCTGTCCAGGACATAGGCATATCCGGTTTTTCCAAATAAAAGCGCCAGGATGCTGTCCTTAAAATCCGACACATTGACCAGTTCCTTGAATTCATCCCGGTAGGAGGAGGCGGAGATAATCCAGTCCCAGGGTTCAAAGTAACTCATATACAAGGCTTTGGGCTTTTCATGATCTTCTTCTGGATTTTTCCAGTCATATTCCAGGTATCCGTCTTTTAGTCTGATCTGTTCCCTTACAAACCACTGGTCAAGGAAATTGTTCCCTGCCACACCGGGGCGAGGATGTATGGGCGCTATGCCGTCACTCCTGACACAATACAGATACCCTGTTTTGCCAATGGTCTGACTTAAAAGAATTTTTTTTGCAAGGACTTTTGCCGCTTCTTCGGTCATTCGCCCGGATTGATAATCTTCGTATATGGCTTCTATGATTTGCTTGTTTTTTTCTGCTACTGCCCTCAGATGGTTTTTTATGGAGGTACCGGCCGCGGTTTTAACCATATTGAGAATGGTTTCTGTTGAGTTTTTCAGTTCGCTTTCAATATTGGCTTCAATGGTGGATTTAACCTGGAAATAAATCGCGGTTCCCCCCAGCAGGGTCGCCAGGATAAAAATCAGGGTAAAGCCGCCCAGCAGTTTGGATCGAATGCGCATATTTCTGAAAAAAGCGGTTATTTTTTTCATTGGCCCCTTTATTCAAACAAATGGCTAACCTTATGAAAACCATTACCTCTACTCGTATTCAAACTGCCTGACAAAGTCAAGCACAGGGCAAAACATCCTTGAAAAAGCAATGGTTTGCCCCGTGAAAACAAAAACAATGGTGGTTACATCATTTCTATGGCACAGGCCATAGCCACCCCGCCGCCACCGCAAAGAGTGGCAAGGCCAAGGGTATTGCCCCTTTTTTTCATGGCATGGATCAAGGTGACCATGATCCTTGCGCCCGTAGATCCCACAGGGTGTCCCAACCCGATGCCCGACCCGTTCACATTGGTGATCTCCCGATTCAGGCCCAGTTCTTTTTCACACCCGATGTATTGTGCGGCAAAGGCTTCATTGACTTCAATGAGATCAAAGTCGGCAATGGCAAGGCCGCTTCTTTCCATGAGGCTCTTGACGGCCGGAACCGGAGATATTCCCATGACAGTGGGATGACATGCCCCCATGCCAGAGGCTTTTATTTTTGCGATGGGGGTCAGCCCAAGCTCTCTGGCCTTATCGGCTGACATGATAATCATGCCCGTGGACCCGTCATTGATGCCGCTGGCATTTCCTGCTGTAACCTTTCCTGTTTTGGGAATAAAGGCGGGCGGAAGATTTTGAAGCTTTTCCATGGTGATGCCCGGCCTGAAATGTTCATCCCTGTCAAAAACCAGGGGATCTTTTTTGCGCCGGGGCACATGGATGGGCACAATTTCTTCTTCAAATGACCCATCGGCATTTGCCCGTTCAGCATTGTTATGGCTTCGCAACGCCACTTCATCCATTTCCTGTCTGCTGATATTCAGGTGCTGGGCGACAAATTCTGCGGTATGCCCCATGATATAGGGTTTCCCCAAAAAACCGCTTGCCGGCGCCTCTTTTGTGTTCAGCGGAGTGGTTTCATCAAAGGGCATGATGTGGGACCCGCAATGAAGGGCATGGATCATGGCATCCACAAACTGCTGGTCCTGGAGGCGGCATCCCCACCTGGCATTGGGTACGGTATAGGGCACGCCGGACATATGCTCCACCCCTCCTGACAGGATGATGTCTGCCATGCCTGCCTGGATCATGGCAGCCCCGGAAAGGGTTGCTTCCATGCCGGAAATGCAGACCCGGTTTACTGTGGCAGCGGGTACAGAGTCCGGAATACCGGCCATTAAAGCAGCCACCCGGGTAGTGTTCAGGGTGTCGTGGTGTTCAACGCAGCACCCGTATCTGACATCGTCAATCAGTGCCGGATCAATCCCGGCTCTTTTGACGGCTTCTTTCATGGTAACACTGGCAATCATTGCCCCGTTCAAGTCTTTTAACGTTCCGCCAAAGGCACCGATCGCCGTCCTGCAGGCAGAAACAATAACCACTTCTTTCATATCCACATCCTTAAATTTTACTATTAACTTTTTTTTTCAATTGTTCAAATTACCTTTTTTAGCCCTCTGCTCGCAAATCTTTTTTAAGAATTTTTCCCGTTGCCGTCATGGGCAGCGCTTGGCGAATATGAACAACCCGAGGATATTTATAAGCTGCCATCTGCTGTTTGCCCCATTCAATTATGGCACCTTCAGTAATATCAGCCCCTGGTTTCAGCACCACATAGGCTGCAACCTCCTCGCCATGACGATCATGGGGAACCCCTAGAACCGCTGCCAGGGAAATGTCCGGGTGGGTGAGAAGGACTTCTTCTATCTCTCTTGGATAAACATTGTACCCCCCTCTGATAATCATATCTTTTACACGGTCTACAATGTAAAAATAACCGTCTTCATCTTTTTTACCCAGATCGCCGGTATGGAACCAGGTTGTCCCGGCAAAAGCGTCTGCCGTGGCATCTTTTTTGTTGTAGTATCCTTTCATGACATTATGACCGCGGATCACCACCTCTCCGACTTCACCCGGGGCAACAGGGTTATTCTCCCTATCAAAAATATCCACTTCCACTCCCCAGATCGGTGTTCCAATGGAGCCGGGTTTGCGCTCTTTTGTCAGATGACTGAAGGTGGCAACCGGGCAGGTTTCTGAAAGTCCATATCCTTCAAGAATTGGAATCTTATATTTTTTTTCTATTCCCTTAATGATTTCCAGGGGAAGGGAAGATGCGCCTGAAATACCGATTCTAAGTGTTTTTGCAATTTTTTCAATATCAAACATCCCCTCTTTGTCTTCGTGGTTCAACAAAGCCCAGTACATGGTCGGGACTCCTGCAAATACGGTTCCGCCATCATTTTCAATGGCGGAAAGAACCGCCTGTGGGGTAAATTTAGGGATCAGGACCAGGGTATTTCCAACAGAGAATCCTGCATTCATCTGACAGGTCTGGCCAAAGGAATGAAACAATGGCAGCACGATGACATGGATGTCATCCTGGTTCAACTGCAGCAGGTGACGACTGCCCAGAGCATTCATGGTCATGTTGGAATGTGACAGTTCCGCTCCCTTGGGAAAGCCTGTGGTACCCGAGGTATAGAGAATAACTGCTGTATCCTCTGGACTGGTAAGCTGTGTATCGCAAAGTACTGATGCTTCGGCGATAAGCTGGCCCATGGTCATGGTGCCTTCAATGGGAGATGGAGCGGTAAGATCGGCGGTAATTACACAAAAGAGTTCGCAGGCATCCACCTGGTTAAACCCGTTAAAGCCTTCTTCAGCCATGGGAAGTTCCGGTGTTCCCTGGAAACAGAAATAGGCTTTGGCTTCACTGTCTTTTAAATGGTAGGCAATCTCCCTTCCCTTTAAAAGGACATTTAACGGAACGACCACGGCACCTGTTTTCAGGATGGCGTAATACACCATGGGGAAATAGGGAAGGTTCAGGCAGCTTAAGGCGACTTTGTCCCCTTTTTGTATCCCTTTTTGCTTTAAGGCATTGGCAATTTTATTCACCATTGCCGTAACCTGGGCAAAGGTAAAACTCTTGTCACCAAAGATAATGGCTTTTTTTCCAGGAAATTCTTTTGCGCTATGCTCAAATACACTAACAAGATTTAACATAAACTGCCTCCATTTTTATTGTTTGAATCATTCACCAACCAGATCTTTATCCCCTTTATTTACCGCCAAAGGCAGCTTCTGAAATATCGACAACCGCTGTGTCGGAAAAAAGAATTGCATCCATTTTTCCCTTGGTAACCGGCAGCACGGTATTGATGAAAAACCGGGCACTTTTCAGCTGACCGTCGTAAAACTCTAGGTCTTTCTTTTTGGGCTTGTCTTCTATTTTTTGAACCGCCACAACTGCCCGCCACAGCAGCATCCATGCCATGATAACATCACCGGTCACATCCAGGAAAGGATGGGCATTGGCATAGGCATTCAATATGTTTTCAGATCCCAGGGCTTCCCCAAGCGTTTGAGCCACTTGTTTGAGCTGAAGGACGGTTTTTTCAAGAGACAGAACAATTTGTTCAAGTTCTTTTATTTGCCTTGCTGTGTCTATGGTTTTGCCGACCTCGTCTAAAAGGTCTTTAAAAGACTGACCCTTGTTAAGAGAAAGCTTTCTTCCCAGAAGATCCATGGCCTGGATGCCGTTGGTGCCTTCGTAGATCTGGGTAATCTTGCAGTCCCTTAAGAGCTGTTCCTGGGGATATTCTTTGGTAAATCCGTAACCGCCGAACACCTGTACACCGTGACTGCACATTTCAAAGGCCCGGTCGGTAATATATCCTTTTGCCACCGGGATCAGGACATCAATAAGGCCCTGGTATTTTCTTTGGTCTTCTTCAGAATCGCTTATCCTGACCATGTCTTCTAAAAGACCGACATAAAAAAGAGTGCTTCTCATGCCTTCGGAATAGGATTTCATGGTTAAAAGAATCCGTCGGATATCCGGGTGCGAAATAAGGGGAACAGAAGGGGCATCCTTGGTTGTTGCAGTAAGAGATTTTCCCTGAACCCTTTGTCTGGCATAATTCAAGGCATTCAGATAGGACGCTGATGCGCAGGAAAACCCCTGCATCCCGACATGAAGACGGGCTTCGTTCATCATGACAAACATGGCGCTCATGCCACGATTTTCTTTGCCCAGGAGCGTCCCACGGCAAAGGCCCTTTCCCCCCAGTGCCATGGAACAGGTGGGGCTGCCGTGTATTCCCATTTTTTCCTCAATCCCGGTGCAGACCACATCATTGAATTCACCCAGACTGCCGTCATCATTTACCCGGATTTTGGGAACCAGAAACAATGAAATACCGGCTGTTCCTTTTGGCGCACCTTCTATTCTTGCCAGTACCGGGTGGATGATATTTTCCACAAGGTCGTTCTCACCGGATGAAATAAAAATTTTATTACCCACAATGGAATAGGTGCCGTCATCGTTTTTAACGGCCTTTGTGGTCAAGAGCCCCAAATCAGACCCTGCCTCAGGTTCGGTCAACAGCATGGACCCGCCCCAGATACCCGTGTACATCTTTTTAAGAAACAGCTCTTTCTGCTTGTCCGTGCCAAAGCATTCCACCAGTTTTCCTGCCCCGTGGGAAAGGATATTATGGAGCATGAACGGATAGTTGGCACCATTAAAATAATTATTGGCCGCCAGGGCCACGGTGGACGGCATGCCCTGCCCGCCCCATTTGGGATCATCACACATGGCAATCCATTCACCCTGCCTGAACAGCTCATAGACCCTGTGAAAGGATTGTGGTACGGTCACGGTCCCGTTTTCAAAGGTACATCCCTGCTCGTCAGCTTCTTTCTGGCAGGACAGCAACTCTTTGATCGCAAGATTTCGTGCTTCAGAAACCACAAGGTCAATGGTTTTTCTGCCAAAATCTGCAAACCGTTCATGCCGGCTTAAATTTTCTACTTTTAATTGTTCGTGAAGAACAAAATCCACATCCCTTCTGTCTGCAACAACCTGTGCCATGTCTGCCTCCAAAAATTATTTTTTATTTGGTATAATCGTAAAACCCTTTGCCGCTTTTCCTGCCAAGATGACCGGCCCTGACCATTTTTCTGAGCAAGGGAGCCGGGCGGTATTTGTCTTCCCCCAACTCCTTGTGAAACCCTTCTATGACAAGAAGAATGGTGTCCAGACCCACCAGGTCCAGCAATGCAAGGGGGCCGATGGGGTGGTTGGCCCCCAGCATCATGCCGTCATCAATATCCTTGGCACTGGCAATGCCTTCGGCAAAGACAAAAACAGCTTCATTGAGCATGGGGACAAGAATACGGTTGACGGCAAATCCCGGTGCCTCTTTCACTTCAATGGATGTTTTTTTAATTTTTTCAACAAAAGCTTTGGCAATGCCAAGGGTTTCTTCTGTGGTGGAAAATCCTTTTATCAGTTCAACCAGTCTCATGACCGGTACCGGGTTAAAAAAATGCATGCCGATGACCTGTCCGGGTCTCTGGGTAACACTGGCCATCTCGGTAATGGAAAGTCCTGAGGTGTTGGTGGCAAAAATGGTTTCTTTTTTGCAGATGGTATCCAGCTCCTTGTATACCTGTTTTTTAATTTCCATGACCTCGATAATGGCCTCAATAACCATATCTGCATCCTGGGCAGCTTCTTTGAGATCAATGGTCCCCCTGATACGGCCCATGATGTTTTGGACTTCGTCTTTGTCCAGCTTCCCTTTTTTAACCATTCTGTCCAGGTTGCTTTTAATGGCGGCTATGCCGTTTTCCACCAACCGCTCTTCCATATCCCGAATACTGACGTCAAATCCTGCCTGAGCTGCTGTCTGGGCAATTCCTGCACCCATAAGTCCTGCACCCAGCACGGTAATTTTTTTTATTTCCATTGATTGCTTCTCCTGATAAAGTTTCCTTTTTTCTCTCCATTATGAGGCATAAATCATGCCATTGCTAAATTTCATATAAAAACAAATAGTTATGTAATAGCACGAAACTTTTCTGTTCCATAGGCAAGAATATTCTGTTCTATTTTCCTGTTTTAAGATAAGCTGGAAAATAGAACAGAATATTTTGGAGGGCCAATGCCATTTGATGAAAAAGAATTTTTCAGAGAAGCCACCCTGAAAATCTGCGGGAGCCTTGAAATTGAACGGGCGCTGCACCAATGTTTTTTATACGTAAAAAAATTTATCCCGGCCGGCAGGATGGGATTTCACGTATACCATCGTACTGCTGGTATTGTTGAAACTGTTGCCCTGGCCACGCCTGAATATGGTGAAGCTTTATCAATGAAAACCCAGTTGTCGGCAAAAGGCCGAAAGCAGGTTGAAGACCAGCGGTCGGTGAGGGTAAGGGTGATTGACCGGCTCGGGGATGATCCTGTCACCGGTCCGGTTGCTGAAAAACTGGATGCTTCCGATTTATCTGCCGTTGTCATGGACCTGGTCTTAGAAAGAACCATGCTGGGTGTTTTAAGTGTTTTTAACAATGGAAAAGAAAGTTTTACCGCTGACCATGGCCGTCTTTTAAGCCTTTTGAGCAAACCCTGTGCCATCGCCCTGACCAACAGCATTAGATACCAAGAGCTTAAAAATCTAAAAGATCTGCTGACAGATGACAACCGGTATCTTCAAGAAGAGTTGCGCAAGATTGCAGGAGACAATGTGATCGGTGCGGACCAGGGATTAAAAGAAGTCATGGAAATGGTCCGCCAGGTCGCTCCCATGGAAAGTCCTGTCCTGCTTCTTGGTGAAACCGGAACCGGCAAGGAAGTGATTGCCAATGCCATTCATAATTCCTCCCTGCGCAAAGACGGCCCGTTTATAAGGGTAAACTGCGGGGCAATTCCCGCCACACTTTTAGACAGTGAATTGTTTGGATATGAAAAAGGAGCCTTTACCGGTGCTGTTTCTTTAAAGCGGGGGCGTATTGAACGCGCCCATGGGGGAACGCTTTTTTTAGACGAAATAGGGGAACTGACATCCGAAGCCCAGGTCAGACTTTTACGCGTTCTTCAGGAAAAAGAGATTGACCGTCTCGGCGGAACACAGACCATCCGGGTCAATATCAGGATCATTGCAGCCACGCACAAAGATCTTGAAAAAATGATGGAAACAAACAGATTCCGGGCTGACCTTTTTTTCAGGCTCAGGGTGTTTCCCATTACCCTTCCGCCTTTAAGAGATCGCTCAATGGATATTTCCGCCCTGGTGCACCATTTTATTAAAAAAAAATCAAAAGAGATGAAACGCATTCTTGTCCCTGCTCCTGCCCCGGAAGCAATGGATCGGCTTACAGCATATCACTGGCCGGGCAATATACGGGAACTTGAGAATGCTGTGGAGCGTTCTCTGATTTTAGACCATGGCAATCTTCTTTATTTCAAGGAAATTAGAATATCTATAGGCATTAAAACAAAACCGACGGGTTTTTCAATACCCCCCCAAGGTTTCAAAGCCCTTGAACTCAATACGGTGATGTCCCGGCATATCCGGCAGGTCCTTGCGTCCTGCAACGGTCGTGTGGAAGGTGAAACAGGCGCAGCAAAAGCCCTCAATATTCATCCTTCCACCCTTAGAAAACGGATGAAAAAGCTTAAGATTCCTTTTGGGAAAAACAGATGAAACCGTTAAAATAAAGAGAATTTGATAATTTTTATTTTCTTATGTGAAAAAAATCTGCTATGGTTTTTTCTTTTAAAATTAAAGGATGATTGTTTCAAAAAGGAGCTTTGTTTTGGAAGATAACAGTATTATTCGCTTTGCAAATCGTATGGACCAGTTGCCCCCTTATTTATTCGGAATGATTAATAAGATGAAAATGGAAAAAAGACGAAACGGGGACGACGTCATTGACCTTGGTATGGGAAATCCCATGGATCCCACACCCAATGCAGTGATTGAAAAACTGGTTGAAGTGGCAAAAGATCCCAAAACACATCGGTATCCGGAAAGCTCGGGCATGCCGCATTTGAAAATGGAAATCGCAAAATATTACAAACGGCATTATAATATTGATCTTGATTCTGAAAAAGAAACGTATTTCACCATTGGTTCCAAAGAGGGAATATCCCATCTTTGCCTGGCCATCATGGGCCCGGGCGATTCTGTTTTAGTCCCGTCGCCAGCATTTCCGGTGCACATCTATGCCGCGGTTATTGCCGGGGCTACTGTTCTTAAAATCCCCATAGAACCTGAAAAAGGGTTTCTGGACCGAATTATCAATATCTGTGAATCCTGCTACCCTAAACCCAAGGTTCTCATGATCAATTATCCCCATAACCCCACAGGCGTTGTAACCAACAAAGAATTTTTCATGGAAGTGGTAAAGCTTGCTAAAAAATTTAAATTCATGGTTATCAACGACTTTGCCTATTCAAAAATCACCTTTGACGGATATAAGGCCCCAAGTTTTCTGGAGGTGGAGGGAGCAATAGATGTCGGGGTGGAATTCGGGTCTTTTTCAAAATCCTATAACATGGCCGGGTGGAGAATCGGGTATTGCGTGGGCAATTCCCAGATTGTTCAGGCCCTTGGAAAAATTAAAGGCTATTTTGACTATGGCATCTTTTCCGCCATCCAGGTGGCCGGCATTATTGCTTTACGGGACTGTGATGACACGATCACGGAACTTGCAAACGTGTACCAGACCAGAAGAGATGTCTTGTGCAACGGCCTTGAGAGAATCGGATGGGATATTCAAAAACCAAAAGCCGGCATGTTTGTCTGGGCCAAAATCCCGGAACCCTTCAATAAAATGGGCTCCTTCAAGTTTGCCGTTGAAATGATGAACCATGCGAATGTAGCAGTAGCTCCCGGGTCCGGGTTCAGCGAAGAAGGAGAAGGATATCTGCGCCTTGCCCTTGTGGAAAATGAGGAACGGTTAAGACAGGCGGTTCGTCAGATGAAAAAGGCCATGGAAAACATAATAGTTTAATATCAACGGATGGCACACAAAATAACCTGTACGGCTGTTTCAATCGACAGGGTACCTGTGTTCAAAACAAGGTCATAGTTTGACGCATCTGTTGCATCACTGTTAAAATATCTTTTTACAAAAGCGCTTCTGTTGGCATCGGTGCTGACCATGTGTTTTTGTGCGTCATCCCGGCTTAAATCAAGGCTGTTTTGTATCCGGCTTCGCCGGACCATCATGGGCGCTACAATTCTTACCCTGAGTGCCTTTTGTTTTTGAAGAACACAATTGGCACCTCGCCCCAGAAGAACCGCTTTTCCATGCTTAGCAATGGTGGTCAATATTTTAAATAGAAGTTTTGAATAGTCATCCGGCCATAAATGGTGTTCATTTACAAAATTGGATACGATATCATCAACAATATTCATTCCTCTTTCATCCAGGGTTTCCAAAAGAACCCGGCTGTTTTTTGATGTCTCAATCATGGCTTCAAGAATTTCATTGTGAAAAAGATCAAACCCGGTTTCCCGGCAGAGCTGTTTTGCAACCTCATATCCCTGACTGCCGGCTTCCCTGGAGATGGTGATGACAGTGATCTTTTCCTGGATAGGGATCTCTTGTTTTTTCCCCATTTCCCATTTTTTGATCTGCTCATCCATGATTTTTAAAATAGACTTGTTCATGATAACCTCCTTTTTTAAAATATCGTGGGACAAAGAATTTATCAGTGAAGCGTATTTATAGAATAATTTAAATTCAGAAATATGTCAATTATACATTTTGTCCGGCACACCATCCAGATGACCATGCCCATTGCAGATTATATCCGCCCAGCCGGCCGGTAACATCCAAAACCTCACCAGTAAAAAACAACCCTTTTACAGAAAGGGCTTCCATTGTTTTGGATGAAATTTCATTGACGTCCACGCCACCCAGGGTTACTTCGGCTGTCCGATATCCTTCCGTTCCGCAGGGGATTATGGTCCATTGATGAATCGTATCACAGATCAGGAGTAACTCTTTGAGCGATGTCTCCTGCAGGGAACGTTCTGCCATGTTTTTTTGGATTATGGCATGGATTAGTCGTTTTGGCAGATAATTGGACAATAAAGATTTTATTGCTTTTTTAGATCCGTTTTTTTGAAAATTTTTCAATGTGTCAAATAGATTTATATCCGGCAGTAAATTAATTATAATTTTTTGACCCGGTTGCCAGTAAGAAGATGCCTGCAGGATGGCAGGCCCGCTGAGCCCCCTGTGTGTAAATAATATATTTTCCCTGAATTGCTTTTTGCTAACCTTGACGATGGCATCAACGGCAATACCGGACAGGGGTGCCAGCTTTTTTTTATCCGTTGGATCAAGTGTGAAAGGAACCAGCCCGGCCCTTACCGGCAGCACATGAATATTAAATTGTTCGGCAATTTTATATCCAAACGGACTTGCACCAGCCCCTGGTATGGACAATCCGCCGGTTGCAATAACCAGAGATTGACAAACAATCTCATTTGGTGT
>Ga0180009_10005253_pt1 | contig 13946 bp, 12 predicted proteins | sample OS_PC_MetaG_FD_123537 | JGI IMG/M metagenome (GOLD analysis project Ga0180009, IMG submission 123537) | Groundwater microbial communities from the Aspo Hard Rock Laboratory (HRL) deep subsurface site, Sweden - OS_PC_MetaG | ecosystem: Environmental > Aquatic > Deep subsurface > Groundwater... | reverse complement strand
GCCCTCTTCATATGGACATGGTCTTTCGGGAGCCAACCCTGATGGTCGATGGCCAAACGGTCATCAAGGAAGGACAGATTTCCCTCTAAACGTTAAGGCAAAGTGCATGAGATGTGAAATTAGGTAACAAAACAAGCTATTGTTACTTGTTCGCTAATTCCAGATAAATGTGGAATAGTAATTTGAGTATCCGGTACCCTCCCGTGATTGCTCTGAGTAAGCAAGCTTTTCGTATCCAACTTAAAGCTGGTTAAACGCATTCTCTATTGTCTTAATGGTAATGTCGATATCTCTATCATCATGTGCCAGTGAGACGAAAGCGGCCTCAAACTGTGACGGAGGCCAGTATATTCCCTCGGATAGCAGTTGTCGGAAAAACTTGGCGAACAGTTCTGTGTCTGCTCCTGAAATTGATTCGTAGTCTGTGGCCAGGCTATCCGTGAAAAAGATGGTAAGCAACGAGGCAAACCGGGAAATGCTTAGCTTGAAGTTCTGCGAAGAGGCTGCCCCAGCAATACCTTCCCCTAGACGAGAAGCGGTGTTCTCCAATTGTTCATAGATACCCGGCTGGCTTAAGACCTTGAGGGTCTCTATCCCTGCCGTCATCGCCAGCGGATTTCCGGACAGCGTACCTGCCTGATAGACCGGCCCGGTTGGCGCCATCATCTCCATAATCTCCCGTTTGCCTCCATAGGCACCCACCGGTAGCCCACCGCCGATAACCTTGCCCAAACAGGTCAGGTCAGGAGTGATGCCAAAGAGAGTTTGTGCACCTCCGTAAGCAACACGAAAGCCACTGATGACCTCGTCGAAAATGAGCAGGGCGCCGGATTGTCTGGTGAGACGGCGCAAACTATCCAGGAAACCGGGTCGGGGTGGCACCACGCCCATGTTGGCCGCCACCGGCTCAACGATGACGGCGGCGATCTCCTCAGGATAGTTCTGGAAAAGCTGCGCCACAGCTTCGGCATTGTTATAGGGTGCAACCAGCGTATTCTGAGCATAGCTGTCTGGGACACCGGGGGAGCTGGGCAAACCCAGGGTGGCCAGGCCGGACCCACCTTTGACCAGCAGGCCATCGGCATGGCCGTGGTAGCCGCCGCTGAATTTCACAATCTTATCCCGCCCGGTATAGGCCCGCGCCAGGCGCAATGCGGTCATGGCGGCTTCCGTGCCCGAGTTAACAAAACGTATCATCTCAACGGAAGGCATGGCAGAGGAAATCATCTTGGCGAGGGTTATTTCCAGCTCCGTCGGCGCGCCGAAGCTGGTGCCACGCTCTGCTGCTCGTTTTAACGCATCAATTACCTGGGGGTGGGAGTGCCCCAGAATTAAAGGCCCCCAGGAGCAGACGTAATCAATAAATTCGTTACCATCAGCATCATGGATTCGCGAGCCTTCACCCCTCACCATGAATGGCGGTGTCCCGCCCACAGCTTTGAAGGCACGCACCGGGCTATCAACCCCGCCCGGCAAATATCTTTGGGCCTCCTGAAAAAGTTGCTCAGAACGTACTAAATCCATAAATACCTCCTTATCTTTCCTGTAACCATCGGGCCGCTTCTTTAGCGTGATAGGTCACGATAATATCCGCTCCGGCGCGTTTGATGGCGGTGAGTATCTCCAGCACCGTCCTCCGTTCCTCCAGCCAGCCATTCTGGGCAGCTGCCTTAACCATGGCATACTCACCGCTGACGTTGTAGGCTGCTAGCGGGCAATTAAAGGCACTACGCACCTGCCGGATTACGTCCAGATAGGCTAGGGCTGGTTTGACCATGATGATATCCGCACCTTCTGCGATGTCCTGTTCCACCTCCCGCAATGCCTCCCGCACGTTGGACGGGTCCATCTGGTAGGCACGGCGGTCGCCAAACTGTGGAACTGATTCCGCCGCCTCCCGGAACGGTCCGTAGAAGGCGGAGGCGTACTTAGCAGCATAGGAGAGGATGGGGACATGCTCATATCCCTTTTCGTCCAGCACCTCCCGGATTACCTTCACCCGGCCGTCCATCATGTCTGAAGGGGCGACGATGTCCGCACCGGCTTCAGTATGAGAGATAGCCATTTTGGCGAGCAGTGGTAATGTCCGGTCATTATCAACCTGTCCACTGACCACGATGCCGCAGTGACCGTGGCTGGTGTACTCGCAGAGGCAGACATCGGTTATCACGATGATTTCGGGCATGGCCTTTTTAATAGTCCGTATCGCCTGTTGGATAATCCCCTCCGGATGGTAGCCGGAGGAGCCGGTTTCATCTTTGTGCTCCGGTATGCCAAAGAGGAGAACGGCTGGAATGCCCAGCTTGGCCACCTCTTCCACCTCTAACGGCAGCCGGTCAGGCGAATAACGAGAAATGCCTGGCATTGAAGCGATTTCTTGCTGGATGCCCTTGCCCTCCACCACGAATATTGGGTAAATGAAATCGCCAGCCTCAACTTGAGTTTCCCTCACCAGGGCCCTTAATGATTCACTCCGGCGCAGACGGCGCAGGCGCAACTGTGGGAATGCTGCCACTTAAATCTCCTTTCTGAAATACTCTTCGATGGCATCTACCAGACCCGGTATGGTCTGTTTACCAGCCATGATGTCCACCTTCAGCCCGGCTTTCACCGCCGTATCCGCTGTTTTTGGACCGATACAAGCGACTTTGACGCTGTTTATCGCCATTGGTTCACCCTGAAAGGCGGCCGCTAGGTTGGACACCGTGGACGAGCTGGTGAAAGTGATAACGTCGATTTCACCTGCGATAAGCATTTGTTTGGCTCGGATAGTAGTTTCGGTGGCCGGTACCGTGTGATAGGCAGCTACCTCGTGCACTTCAGCGCCGAGCTGGCTTATGCCCTGAGCCAGCGATTTATCGGCGATATCCGCCCGCGGCAGCAGGAACCGCTGTCCAGTAACATCCTGTTTTTTAAGCCCGGAGATAAGTCCTTCACCGGTGTAAACATCAGGGATATAATCGGCAATTATTCCGTTCATTTTCAATGCTTCGGCTGTAGCCGGCCCAATGGCACCAATCTTAAGGCCGCTAAGGATACGGCTGTCCAAATTCAGGTCATGCAGCCGTCGCCAAAAGGCAGCCACGCCGTTGGCGCTGGTAAAGATTACCCAGTGGTAGTGTTTTAAATTTAGGATAGCCCGGTCTAAATCCGCGCTGTCAGTTGCCTGGATGCTGATTGCCGGAAGTTCAATGGACAAGGCTCCGCGCTCAGTGAGGAGCTGGCTTAAGGTGCTTGACTGATGGCGCGCCCGGGTGACCAGGATGCGTTTGCCGAAGAGTGGTCGGTTATCAAACCAGCGCAACCTTTCCCTGAGCTTGACCACATCCCCGACGATAATGATTGCCGGCGGGGTGAGATGGTGTTGCTGAACTTTAGCGACGATGTCTTCCAAAGTTCCGGTAACCGTTACTTGCTCGGGTTTGGTGCCCTCTTTAATCACCGCCACCGGTGTCCCTGTTGGCCGACCGTGCTCTCTTAGTCTAGACACGATTTCCGGCAGGTTCCTCATCCCCATAAGGAAAACCAGCGTGTCCACTCCGGAGGCCAGTTTTCCCCAGTTCAGGTTTGAGTTATCCTTGCCTGGAGCCTCGTGGCCGGTGATGACGGTAAAAGATGATGCCAGCCCGCGATGGGTGACCGGGATACCGGCATAAGCCGGCACCGCCACCGCCGAGGTTATTCCGGGCACTATCTCAAACGAGATGCCATTCTGCGCCAGAATTTCGGCTTCTTCGCCACCCCGCCCCAGGACAAACGGGTCACCACCCTTGAGCCGTACTACCGTCTTACCTTCCTTGGCATTTACCACCAGCAGGCGGCTTATCTCCTCCTGTGGCCTGGTATGCTCTCCAGCCATCTTGCCCACGTATATCCTCTCTGCCGCCGGGGGCGCTGAGTCAAGCAGCTGCTCATCAAGCAGACGGTCATAAATGATGACCTCGGCTTTCTTGATACACTCAAGCCCTTTCACTGAAATCAGGCCAGGGTCACCCGGTCCGGCTCCAACTAAATAGACCTTACCCGTTTTCAACTTTTCCTTCTTGCCTCAGCAATAAATCTCTCTGCGCCCATGATGAGCATTTGTTGCGCCAATTGCTCTCCCAGCTCTTCCATTGCGGTGGCACCGCCTTCGACGGAAGCACGTAACATTTTCCCCTTTCCGACGTCAGCTACCATTCCTTCAAGCTTCAAATCGTCGTTTTTTACTCTTCCTAAAGCGGCAATCGGCGCCCGGCAGCCGCCGCCCAGCGCGCTGAGGAAAACCCGCTCAGCGGTGATGCTCTGCCAGGTAGGCATATGGTTTAACGAGGCAGTAATTTCAGCCATCTCCCCATCATCCATCCTGACTTCCAAGGCCAGTGCACCCTGCCCCGCTGCGGGAAGGAAATACTCCAGGGGCAGATATTCGGTTATCCTGTCTTCCCAGCCAAGTCGTTTCAGCGCCGCTGCTGCCGATATCACCCCGGCATACTCACCATCAGCGACCTTGCGCAGCCGGGTATCCACGTTCCCTCTGATATTGCATACCTCCAGGTCAGGACGGCAAATGTTAAGCTGAGCAGCTCGCCTTGGGCTGTCAGTGCCTATCCTTGAGCCGGAAGCAAGCTCGGCCAGCTTCTGCCCTCCGGAGATGAGTACGTCTCTGGGGTCGAGTCTTTCCATTACTGCCGCCAGGCACAGCCCGGAAGGAGTCTGAGTTGGCATATCCTTAAGGCTGTGTACCGCCACGTCAATCTGGCCGCTGAGCAAAGCGTCCTCTAGCTCCTTGACAAAGATACCAATGCTGGTCGGATGGTCAAGCTGGACCTGGTAATCGTGGTCGCCTTTCGTTATTATTTTGCTGGTGACAACCTCAATGTCAGGATTCACTTCTCTGATTTTGGCCACCACTGACGCGGTCTGAATCAAGGCAAGCTTACTGCCCCTTGACCCAACAACGACTTTCTCCCTCATCTTCTCTGCTCTACATCCAGCTGGAAAAGCTCGCTTACTATTTCAGTACGCTCTCCGTTACGATTGACGTTTTCCTTAAGATAACTTATCGGGTCCTGGAGAATTCTGGTGATAATCGACTTGGTCATCGCTACCAAGTTATCTCGTTCTTCATCAGACAGCGGGCGCAGTTTCTTCAATGTTTTATTCAATTGCGCACTGCGTATCTCTTCAGCCTTCTTCATCAGGGCGCTGACCGTAGGTCTTACCTCGAGAATTAGCCACCAGGCAGTAAATTCTGCCATCTCAGCAGCGATAATTTCGGCCGCTTGTTTAACCTCTCCTTCTCGTTGTCTCCGGTTTTTTTCTGAAACCTGGGTAAGGCTGTCAATGTTATACAAGAAAACGTTGTTTATCTGCGCCACCGCTGGAGCCACATTCCGAGGGACGGCAATATCAACTATCACCAGGGGAAGCTCAGGGCGTTGCCTCATTGCTGTCTCCACGTGGCAAACATCCAGTAGCCAATGAGGGGCACCGGCACAGGCGACCACCAGGTTACAGGTGTTCAGCTCTTCTACAAGGTCATTCATGCTAATTGGTAACCCGCCCAGTGCTGCAGCCAGAACTGAAGCCCTCTCCCGGGTACGGCTGGCAACGATAATTTGAGATACTCCTCTGTCCTTGGCTGCTTTCGCCGCCAATCTCCCCGCTTCGCCGGCACCGATGACCAGCATTTTACAGCTTCCCAAGTCACCGATAACCCTAGCGGCCAAGTCTACAGCCACTGAGCTTACCGAGAGGGCATTTTTACTGATTTCGGTTTCTTCACGAACCCGCCGGCCGGTTCTGATGGCATTCTGGAACAGGTGGCGTAGCGGTAAATTGACCATCTTTGCTTTCTCGGCAGCTTCCAATGCCTGACTTACCTGCCCCAAAACCTCATATTCGCCGACTATCATTGAGTCAAGTCCGCAGGCAATACGGAACAGGTGCTCAACCGCTACATCACCCTCAAGAACATAAGTATATCGACGTAAAGTGGTATCCGGGATATCCAAATGAGTCTGCAAGAAATTGAGGCTTGCCGCCTTGGCATGGCTATCTTCACCGGCGACGGTATAAACTTCAGTGCGGTTGCAGGTGGACAGGATTATCCCCTGGGAGGCATAAGCGCGCAGCAATTGCAGAGAATTATCAAGCTTTGCCGTCCTGATAGCCGCCTTTTCACGGACGGCTACCGGTGCCGTGCGGTGATTTACCCCAACCAAGCAAATATTCATCTCCCCTGCTTACCTCGAAAATTAAGGTTACTGAGCAGGGTAGCCTTGGCTTTTTCTCTTTCACCTCTCCTCAGTTGGCCAAGAAGTTGGTCAAGGTCCAGGGCTTCCTGCCAGCCGTCACCGTCAATCTTAATCCCCTCCCGTTTTATTTCAGCACGGACTTCATTAATAAGAAGGGCAAGCAAGGCATACTCATCACCCAATTCCTTCTCCAGTCTGGAGCGGATTTTCCGCGCCAGAGCGGGGCTTTTACCGGCGGTAGATACGGCAATGGTAACCTGCCCCCGGCGCAGATACGAAGGGACAATGAAATCGGAATTTTCGGCATCATCCACCACGTTGACCAGAATTGCACCCTTTCGAGCTTCCGTCACCACTCGCTGGTTAATCTCGCTATCATCGGTAGCCGCGACAGCAACAAAGACGCCTGCTAAGTCCCCCGTACGATACTCGCGGTTTAGGCTGCGTATTTCTCCGCTCTCGGCCAGTTGAACCAGCTCCGGGCAGGGGTCCGGGCTGATGACTTTAACATCAGCGCCATGCTCAAGCAGTACCTTTACCTTACGCAGGGCGACTTGACCGCCGCCAACCACGACGCATTTCCGGCCGCTTATATTCAGAAAAACCGGGTAATATGCAGGCACCTGACCCTCTTTTTTCATACCAGATACCTGACCCTCGTCTTCTTGAATTCTCTCGTGCTGAATAGCACTACGTAATCAGTAAGTTTGGTTTGTGCAGATACTTCAGCGGCTATTTCCCGGCACGTCTCTTCGGTGTGAGCGTGGAGCATGGCAAAAAGGTTGTATCGCCAGAGCGGGTTTGTCTTCCTTTCGTAGCAATGGCTTACTTCACGCAGTGACGCTAACTTCTGACCGGCAGCCACTATCTTCTCCGGGGGTGTTGACCAGCAGGTCATGGCGTTGGCGGCAAAACCAGCACGTCGGTGGTTCACTGCCGCGCCAAAGCGCCGCATAACGCTGCGTGACAAAAGAGACTGGCACTGGGCCAGAAATTTTTCCTCATCCATGCCTAACCGGACTGATATCTCAACAAAGGGTCGCGGAACCAGTGGCAAGTCCTGTTGCAGCTCGTTGATTATTCGCCTGTCTACCGGGGAGAGCTGAGCTTCTTGAGAAATAATGTCGCTGGGTGCCTCGGTTTCCATTGCTGACTGCCCATCTCCATCCGAGCCAAAATAGGCGCGTAGCTTGAATAATCTTAGCGCCGGCAAGGTAAAGACGGTTTCAGCTTTAATCGGTCCAGCCAAACGCTGCAATTCAGCCTCCATTTCAACCCTGGCGGGAACCGCCAGGGTAAACCAGAGATTGAAGTGGTGGTCCCTTTCATAGGCATGGCTGACTCCCGGATGATTGCGGATGATTTCGGCAGCTTTATCTAACCTGGCCTCCGCCACTCTCATCGCCACCAGCGTAGTCCTGTAGCCAAGACTTGCGGCGTTAAAAACCGGGCCAATCTGACGAATTAAGCCCTTTGCCTTCAATTGTCCAATGCGCCGGATAACTTCCTCTTCAGCAATGCCCAGACCCAGTCCCAGGTCGGCATAGGGCTCACGAGTTAACGGAAATTTTGCCTGAAGCAGACTAATCAACTTTTTATCAATGCCATCCAATCGCATCATAACCTTCTTATCCGGTGGCAATTCTTTGCCGTACCGAGGGTTCGTAGATACAGTAGGGTTCAGCCTCAAGGTAGTCACCGGTGGCCTCATAGGCTCTCGCCCGGCAGCCGCCACATATTCTTTTATATTCACAAGCACCGCATTTTCCCTTGAGATTGCAAAGGTCTCTCAGCTTAAGAAACAGAGGTGAATTCGACCAGACCTGACCAAAGCTTTCTTTCCTGATGTCACCGGCTTCCACGTCAAGGTAGCCACAACCTTTTACTTTTCCCTGGTGAGAGACAAAGCAGAAGCCGATACCAGCCAGACAACCGCGGGTGATTGTATTTGCTGGGTGGTGAACGCCGGTCGGTTCCGGTTTAACTTGCTGGTCTTGCTTTTGTCTCTGTTTCACCACTCGCAGGTAGTGCGGGGCATCAGTAGGCTTGAAAAACATCCGGTCGCCCAGCTCGACCTGTTTATCATATATCCAGTGCAGCGTCTGCTCGTATTGTTCAGGTGGTAGTTCTACTGATTCCAGTCCCTTGCCCCGGCCGGTCGGTACCAGCATAAACGGGTGAAAGGCGACTGCCCCAACTTCAAGCGCCAGCGCCAGCAGTTCGTCCAGATAATTTACGTTCAGTTTGGTGATGGTGCTGTTAATCTGGACCTCAATTCCAGCCCGGCGGGCATTAACGATACCTGCCATGACGGCGGAAAAAGCGCCGTCCTGGCCACGGAAATCGTCCTGAAGCTCGGCCACCGGAAAGTCTAGGCTTATCCCGAGGCGTGATATGGGCACTTCCTTCAGCTTCACTGCCATTTCTTCCGTAATTAAGGTGCCATTTGTACCCATGACCACCCTTAACCCTTTGTTTACCGCGTATCTGGCGATTTGCAGAACGTCAGGGCGAACCAGTGGCTCGCCGCCGGTTAAGATGATAATTGGGCGGCCCACTTCCAGTATCTGGTCGATGAGGCGAAAGCACTCCTCAGTTGATAATTCGCCTTCATATGAACTTGGGGCAGATGACCCCCGGCAATGGGCGCAAAACAGGTTACAGCTCCGGGTCAGTTCCCAGGCGACCAGGTGCAATCTGGGAGTGAGCAATTCTCCTTGCTTTGGATGGTTCTCTATTTCTGTCGTCATGAGCTGATACCAATCTCCGTGTCAGTTAAATAACAGGCCGGGTCTTCCGCCCAGACATCACCGAATACTGCCTCGGCGCGCACCCGCAGGCTGCCGTTACAGAGGTCAAGATACTGGCATCGGGCACAGCGGCCCTTGAGTAAACTTTTACGATTCTTCAAGCCTCTCAGCAGCGGCTCGGAAGTATCCGTCCAGATATCACCGAATTTTCTCTGACGAACGTTGCCCAGCGAATAATGCCACCAGAACTGGTCCGGATGAACGTTACCCCGGTCATCAACGGCGCCGATTTTGATGCCTGAGTTATTGCCGCCATTTGCCTGCAGTAACTCGAGGACTCTATCGGCACGCTGCGGGTCGTGGTCTCTCAGTTTGAGATAGAGGTAAACGCCATCAGCGTGATTACCCACGGTGAGGATTTCCTTGCTCAGACCACGCCGATATAGGTCCAGTGTATGTTCGCGAATCGTATCTACCACTGACCTAGCCTGGGCGTGAGTAATATCTTCCTCTCGCAGACTACCGCCCCGCCCGGAATAAGCAAGGTGATAGAAGCAGACACGGTCGATGCCTTCAGCCTCTACCAACCGGAAGATAGCCGGGATTTCTTGGTAGTTGAAGCGAGTTATGGTCAACCGTAGCGATACTCTCAAGCCCAGGGCAATGCAGTTCCTGATGCCAGCAAGGGCAGCCTCAAACGCACCGTTTCGACCACGGAAGCGGTCATTGTTAGCTCCAATACCGTCCAGGCTTATTCCCACCTCAGCAAAATCAATTTTCTTAATTTCCCTGGCTACCTTGTTAGTAATCAGCGTGCCATTGGTGGAAAGGGCTACCCTTATTCCTAGCTCTCGTGCCAGACTTGCCAGTGGGAATAAATCTTTCCTGAGCAGTGGTTCGCCTCCGGAGAACAGAATGACCGGTACGCCAAAATCAGCCAGGTCACGGATGAATGCCCTCCCTGCCGCAGTGTCCATTTCTTCCGGGGACCTTTGGCCATCGGCATTGGCGTAGCAATGGATACAACTCAAATTGCATTGCCGGGTGCAATTCCAGACTACCACCGGCCGCGAGGCCTCTTTTTTCTCATAGCGGAGATGGTCACCTGGCCCTGCTGCATTACAGAGCAAGCGTGTCATTGATATCACCCGGCAGCACCTCCTTCAATCTTTCCCTGAATTCCATTACGGTGCTGTTGATGTGCCGCCACCAGAGCGACCAGGGCCTCATCCATAACGTGGGCGACCAACGGAATTGCTTCGACAACTCGCCCGGTGAAGGCTTCTCTTTTTCTCATCAGATGTGTCGATGCATTCATAATCGGGTCACGGTGCAGTAAAAACACTTCAACCGAATCAGTAAGCGGAAGCTCCAGCTTGGCCAGCGTTTCCCCGTGGTCATGACCGACATCGCGGACAAGCTGGATGGTCTCTACCCGGTGGGAAGGCTCGGTGATGTATTTGATAATCAGATTAAGCAGCCGCCGACCGAGGTCAGCTAGATGCTCTTGTGCTTCTTCATTGAGCCGGCCATACCAGGCTGTGTTTTTGAGTGATGACCGGGCGATTTCCCGGTGCTGCCGGGCAGTTTCCTCTAACTCGACAACCAGGTCCTTAATGCCGAGCATCCTCGGATGTGAACCCATGAACTTCTTCAACTCTACTTTTGAATAGCGGCGGTGACCGCCAGGCGTAATGAAAGCTTTTATTTTCCCCTCATCGGTCCACTGACGAAGGGCCGCCTCACTAACTCCCAGCATTTGGCTGGCTTCACTGATACTGACTAAAGGCTCTTCGACCAAAAATAATCCCCTAAAAGCGACTACTCAGACTATACTGGAAACGGCAGTCAATTTTTGGCCTGACTGCCAAAGTGAATCAAAAACTGCTTAAATCTATTAAAATCTACAAAAATCTATAATAGCATATTAATATAATAGCATATTAATTAAATAGAGACATCTATGTATAGGAGTACAACTACCTATATTTTGAGAAAATACACCTTATATTTATGGTTCTGGGATGAAACTGTTTGGACGGCAATGGGTGTTTGTGGGCTATAGTGTGACGTAAACCCTACATGATAAATAAGGTAGAAACAAAACCTTTTCTCAGGGTCTTGCCTTTTCTACCAGAGTGCGAATCCTTTTAATTGGCGATACTGCACGGCAGGTAGAATCTTTGAGCTGGCTTTCAGTATGCAGTAGCTGACGTTTGCAGTTAGGGAAGTTACACCTATAATTATTTTGGCTCTTTCAGGCTTGCCTTGGCGATAGATGTCGTTTCTCGAATGGCTTTAATCTTCTGACCAATATTATCGGCGCCAACAATATCAGTAATCATTGCCACACAGGTTGCCCCGTGTCTTATCACGTTGGCTACATTGCTTTGCTTTATGCCACCTATGGCTACAAGAGGTATTTGATGGTATTGAACCAAATAGTCCAGGTATTCTAGTCCGACAGGTACGCCGACATCTTTTTTTGTGGCCGTATCATAGATCGGGCCAACACCGAGATAGTCAACGACGCCGGATTCAACTGCCTGGTCAGCCTGCTGCGGGGTAGAAGTGGAAAGACCGACTAACATTTTTCCCCCGACCAGCTCCCGGACTTTCACCACCGGCAGGTCATCCTGACCGACATGAACGCCGTTTGCCTCAACCGCCAGGGCGAGGTGCACATCGTCATTAACTATGAAGCAAGCGTCGTATTCGCGGCAGAGCTGTCGAATCACCAGACACTCATCATACTTCTGCCGGATGGTGAATTCCTTCTCGCGATACTGGATCAGTTTTATGCCGGCTTCCAGCATTTGTTTCACTACATCCGGGTTTGATCGGCCCAGTGAGTACTCGCTGGCAGTTACACCATAAAGGTCTGTTTGAGGAAACCGGCGCGGTTTTATCATTTATAATCTCTTTCCATATGAAATCATGCAATTTCTGAAATTCGTAACCAGCCTGTAACTGGCTCTCGCATTTAACGGAACAATCACCGCTATGTACTGTACTTTTGAGCGGCGTCGTAGAAGGCCCTCCAGAATGGGTCAACCGTGGGATGCAGGAGTTTCTTTTCCCTGCCGCCTTCTACAAGGACCATTCCTTTCTTCGCATCCGTAAGCTCGCCGACAATCGAAGAGCGAATGCCCTTTTTATCCAGAGCCGCTACAACTTTCTCTGCCTTATGTTCGCGGCAGGAAATGATAAGCGTGCCCTCGCTGATGGAAGCATATGGATCGATATCAAAGAGCTGACAGATTTCTAACACGCGGTCCTCGACCACTATCTTATCCTTTTCAACCCTTACCCCCAGCCCCGCTGCCTGGGCCACTTCGTATAAGCCCCCCCATATGCCGCATTCGGTGGCATCGTGCATTGCACTTACGCCGTCGTCTCTTACGCCGATGGTGATGGCGGTCATGGCGTCCTCCACCACTGACATCTTGTAGAAAATACTTTGCGCCTTATTCGCAAAATCAGCGCCAAACTTCTCTTCAAGAAGTCCGGGGAACATGGCGGCGAAGATGCCGCTGGCTTCGACAGCCGGGCCTTTGGTGATGATTATCTTGTCGCCGGCCTTGGCAAACCTTGGGGTGACATACTCATCCAGTTCGCCGGTGCCGATAATGGTAGCCCCGCCGACCATCGGGTAGTGGCAGTTATCATAGCGGGCGGTATGTCCGGTTATGACGCTTATGCCCATCTGTTCGCATTGCTGGTGTATGACCGTCCACATAACCTCGAGCTGTTCTCTGGTCATTTCCATGGGCAGGTTGAGGTCTATTGACAGGTATTTTGGCTTTAATCCGCTCGTTACCGAGTCGGAGGCGATTATGTGGATGGCGAACCAGGCGGCTCTCTCCCAGCCATACTGCGGGACAATGAACACGGGGTCACAGGTAAAGGAAACCGCTTTGCCGCCAATCTCCACTATGCCCACGTCAACACCATGTTGCGGACCGACGAGAATCCGATCGCTCCTGGCCCCGAGTCTGGGGAGTATCAGTTCATCAAAGATTTGGGGCGAGATTTTTCCTATCTCCGGCAATTCTGATTTCATGTTTTGCTTCTGCTCCTTTCCTCAATAAGCATTTTGGGTACGACCATAACATGCGGCTGGAACACTGGATGCCAGCAATCCCGTAAGAAAGATGGAGGTTTAAAAAAACCGGAAGCGCATTAGCTTCCGGTTCCGGTTCGTTACTTCCCTCCGCTCGTATTACCGAGGTCAGGTTCCAAGGGTTGTCTCTTGCGGGACTCTCAGCTTCACAGCTCCCCTAGTAGCTATTCAATTGCTCTTATTCTATCAAGAGCCTGTTTAAATGTCAATGGGGGGCTCTTGTTAAAAGGCGGAGGCCGCCTGCCTCCTTTCTCCCAACAAGTTATCTCTAAATTTTTAGATTTTCAACATTTAATCTACGCAACTAATTACAATCGTACTCTTACGGCCAATCTTTTCTCTTACTATTTTCCAAAGCATTTACTACTTCTTTCTGTTCATCTGTCATACTATCGCTTTGTTTGGAAACTATGTCTTTAATTCTTTTCTCAATATTCCCAAAATCAGCAAATTCACCAACGTTCTTCTGACTAATTGTTTTGTAATTTCCCCCAGTCGACAATACTTCATGAGTAAAACCAACCAAAAAATCCCACAATCCTTCGTCTGTGCTAATTAATTCATCAACATACTTTTTTACTTCTTCCACGTTTTCCCATTCTTTCCACCTAAATAACACAGCATCCAGATGCGGAACCTTCGATAACTTATCTTCCCTTACAAACGATTTTATCTTATCCAAGCATTTCTTCTGTATTTCAGTCAAATCGGATGATGAAAATCCCAGTGTTTCTTTTCTACTTTCCTCATCTTCCCTCGGAGTAATATCCGACACGAAATCAACCGGAAGATAAACTTTTTTGCATTTTTCAATAGCGTTAAGTAGTATTTGTT
>Ga0180009_10005252_pt1 | contig 13947 bp, 9 predicted proteins | sample OS_PC_MetaG_FD_123537 | JGI IMG/M metagenome (GOLD analysis project Ga0180009, IMG submission 123537) | Groundwater microbial communities from the Aspo Hard Rock Laboratory (HRL) deep subsurface site, Sweden - OS_PC_MetaG | ecosystem: Environmental > Aquatic > Deep subsurface > Groundwater... | reverse complement strand
CATGCACGACCTCCCCACCTACCCCCGCCTCGTCCAAGCCATCTCCGATCACCTCAATGGTCAACCCACCGATGTGACCTGGATAGCCGAACTGGCGTAGAGACCCCCTGAACGCTTACAATAGTTAGAGTTGATGAATTCGTAAAAAGTCGTCATCCCGGCGAAGGCCGGGATCCAGGCTTTTTGTAACACCCTGAAAATCGCTGGATTCCGGCCTTCGCCGGAATGACGGTTCGGATGGTTTTTGGGCTTTTTACGAACTCATCAGAGTTGGATTTGATTTTAATTTTCATCAAAATAGTCATTATCGATTCTCTTGATTTCATAAAGAGAACCAAGGCTAACACCTACATTAAAATCAATCATATATTGAGATAACAACTGCCCATCAATTAAAATTATTTTGCTTTCAATGCTTTTCACATATTTCTTTGCATCTTCAGAAAAACATCCGGTAGTTAAAAAGATGCCCTTTTTAGCTCTCTGGCCTTGAAGTGCTCCTGCGAATTTTTGTATTTCCGGTCGCCCGACCGTTCCTTCCCATTTCTTGGCTTGAATATAAATTACATCCAAGCCAAGGCGATCTTCTTTGATGATGCCATCAATCCCACCATCATTAACTTTTCCAACGGCTTTTCCAGCATCTTTCCTTGTACCGCCATAGCCCATTTTGACTAAAAGATCGATTACTAATTTTTCAAAGAATGAAGGTGTTCCCGATTTTACTTGTTTTAATAGTTCATCGGATAGCTGCTGACGAATTGTCGAATAAGCTTTCTCTATGGACTCTTCCGGGGTTTCAAGATCTGAATTATTAATTATAATAGTGGTTGATTCGTTGCAGCTATTCGGTTTGCGTGTTTGAAATTCATTGAATTCTGAATATTTATTTAAATAGTTGTTGTCCAAATACTCGGGCTTGCTTTTTAATACTTCTCGCCCTCTTTTAGTAATTTTGAAATACCCTCTTCTTGTTGTTTCGAGTAATCCAGCTTTTTTTAAATAAGTCCTGGCCCATGCCACACGATTTCTTATATAAGTTTGCTGTCCACTTGGTAAAGTTTCACTGCGTTCTTCTTGGGTTAGGTTGAATTCATCTGATAATTGAACTACAGCATCCCTAAGAAAATGCTCTTTACCATCTGATGCTATCTTAAGAAGTGGAAGCATCAATATCTGATAATTTGGAATGGTCATTTAAGTTAAGTTCCCTGTGTAGAGTAGGAAGGTGAAAAAAACATCCTTATGCAGGTTTTCTTTGGAAGGGGGTTGGGGGGAACCTTTCTTTTTTCGAAAAGAAAGGTTCCCCCCAAGCTTTTCCAACTCCTATGCCGCCTCCGCCACCATGGCGGCGCCCATGTCGAAGGCCTGGAGGTTCTTTTTGGCCTTTTCCGGGCCCATGGCGGCTTCCATGGCGCGGCCGAAGGCTTCGCGTTCGATGGGGAGCTCGTGGGTGGCGGAGAGGGCTCCCACCATCATGACGTTGCCGAAGATGGCGTGGCCGAGTTTGACGGCGGCGTTGGTGGCGTCCACGAACCAGGATTGGGCCGAGAGTTCGGCCACCCATTTGCGGATGTCGTCCATGGGCGGGTAGGCGGTTTCACCGGAGATGCAGCCCACGGGCTGGATGGACCGGGAGTTCACCAGGACCTTGATCCCGGGGTTGCCGTACTGGGCGAGCACGCGCACGGCCTCGATGGGCTCCAGCGACACCACCAGGTCCGCCTGGCCCAGGGGGATCTGGGGGCTCCAGGCGGAGGTCCTGGAGACCCGGAGGTGGCTCATGACCGAACCGCCCCGCTGGGACGCGCCAAAGGTCTCGCCGATGGTGACGAAAAGCCCCTGGTCGGACAAAAGGTTGCCCAGCATGCGGGAGGCCAGGACATTTCCCTGGCCTCCCACGCCGGTGATGATGACGTTGTATGGATCCTTGGCGATTCCGGTCATGGTGCCTCCATGGGGCCCGGTGCGGGTTTCTGGCGTCTATATGGATGGTTGAAACAGCCTTTTGATTTCCATGGTTCTTTTCGTTTTCGTTCCGGGGGCGGTTCGGGCCTGAGTTGTCTGAACCGACAAACTTAAATCCCCCCTGTCCCCCCTTTTTCAAAGGGGGGGAACCCGGCTTGGCATTTCCCGGCCTCCGGGTTTTGCGGCCCAAAGGGCCGCCTTGCAGATTTTCTTTGGAAGGGGGTATGGGGGGAACCTTTCTTTTTTCTAAAAGAAAGGTTCCCCCCAGCTTTCCTCTCCTAAGCCACCTTCGCGATTTCCTTTTTCTTGATGGCTCCGGCCGGGCAGATGCTGGCGCAGACGCCGCAGCCGGCGCAGATGACCTCGTCGATGACCGAGCGTTTGTTTTCCGCGTCCCAGACCAGGCCCGGGCAGCGGAAGATGCGGGTGCACAGGCGGTTGCAGCCGCAGTCCTCGCCCCGGCAGAGGTCGGCGTCCACCTCCATGTCGAAGCTTTTTTTGCCTTTTTTCTGGGGGGACAGGGCGCATATTTGTCTCAGGATCAGGACCTTGACGCCCTTTTTCGTCTCCAGGAGTTCGTGGAGAACGGCCTGGGTATCCTGTATGTCAAAGGGGTCGGCGATGCGCACCTCGGCCCCCAGGGCCTGGCAGACCCCGGCAATGTCGATGGAAGGCACCTCGTTGCCCATGGCGTCGGTGGCGAGTCCCGGGTGGGACTGGAACCCGGTCATGCCCGTGCCCGAGTTGTCCAGGATGGCCATGGTGATGTCGCTCTTGTGGTGCACGGCGTTCACCAGGGCGGGCAGGGCCGCGTGGAAGAACGTGGAATCTCCGCACACGGACATCACGGGCTGGTCCATGCCGAATGGGGCGAGCTTGCCGAAGCCCGAGGCCACTCCCGTGCCCGATCCCATGGCGTGGAGGGTCTTCAAGGTGGAGAACCCGCTGGGGAGCACGGCCATGGAGTAGCAGCCGATGTCGCCGCAGACGAATCCCTCCCGGCCGTCGGCGGCCAGCACGTTGTGGATGTTCCAGAAGCTGGCGCGGTGGGGGCATCCCGGGCAGAAGGTGAGGTCCCGGTTGGGCGCGCCGAAAAAGGCGTACTGGTTTGCCTTGGCCTTGTAGTTCGGGTCCACGGCCTCGTAGGTTACACCCAGGACCTTGGCCAGGGCCCCGGCCACGATATCCGGGGAAAGTTCGCCCGTGGAGGGGATGGTGCCGTCCCGCTTGCCGTAGAATTTCCGGTAGCCGGTCTCGCCGCTGATCTCCTGGGCCAGGACCTTCACGTTCTCCTCGGTGAAGGGAAGGATCTCCTCCACCACCAGGACGGCCTTGGCGGCGGCCAGGTGCCTGGCCACGAGTTTTTCCGGCAGGGGCCAGGTGGTGCCCAACTTCAGGAGGCCCACCCGGTCCTGGACGTTCAGGAGGTGGATGGCCTCCTTGGAGTAGAGGTTGCAGGCGCTGGAGGTGATGAGGAGAAGCTCCGGGCTTTCCGGGCCCGTGTAGGTGTTGAAGGGCGAGGTCTCGAAGATTTCCGCTGCCCGGCGGATGCGGTCCTGCTGCTGGCCGTGCTTGTAGGTGACCGGCGCGCTCATGACCGGGCCCTCCATGGGGTCCAGGATGAAGCCGCCGTGAACGAATCGGGCTTGGCGCGTCTGGGGAGGGATGTCCCCCAGAGTGATGTTGCCCGAGGCGTGGGAAAGGCGGGTGACGCTCCGGAGCATGACCAGGGTGCGGAGTTCCTCGGAGAGCTCGAAGGCCCACTGGGTCATCTCCTTGGCCTCCTGGAAGTCCCCGGGCTCCAGGAGGGGGATCTCCACCAGCCGGGCGAAGTGCCGGGCCTCGCCCTCATTCACCGAGGACAGGGCTCCGGGGTCGTCGCAGGGCACCAGGACCATGCCGCCCCGGGTGCCGGAACCGGCCAGGTGCAGGAGGAAGTCGGAGGCCACGTTCACGCCGTTCTGCTTCATGACGCACATGGAGCGCAGGCCGGCGAAAGAGGCGGCTGCCGCCACTTCCAGGGAGACCTTTTCGTTGGCCGACCATTCCACGTAGATTCCGGCCTGTTTCGCGGCCTTGGCCAGGGTCTCGATGATTTCCGAGGAGGGCGTGCCCGGATAGCCTGCGGCCACGGATACTCCGGCCTCCAGGGCCCCCCGGGCGATGCACTCGTTTCCCATGTACAGGCGGCGGTCTCCCGCCTTGCCGTCCAGAATGGACATGATGAACTCCTTAACGCCCCCCCTTTCCCAAAGGGGGGATGGGGGGATTCGGTGAAAACGGCAAAACCCTTCCGTGCACGGGTCAATCGGCAGGGCTGTTATCCGTTTACGATCTTGTCCAGGGTTTCGGGGGCCACGCGCAGGCAGGCCCGGCCCGGGGCCTCGGTGTTCACCATGCCGGATTCGGCGGCCTTGGAAAACGCGCGTTTCTTCTTGCCCATGGCGGCCCCGGACAGGTGTTTCAGGCTATCGGCCGGGTAGTCCGCAATCTCCAGGAGCCCGGCGTCCACGGCGGCCCGGACGAGTTTTTCGCCCTTTTCCGTGCGCACGATCAGGGTGTTCCAGCCCTTTTGCCCCTCCTTCTCGCCCACGGAAACATCCGCCCACTCGGAGGTCATGTCCGGGCACAGGGAGCAGCCCTGGGGCACCAGGGGCCGGACCTCGTCCAAAGGCACCTCCACCCGTTTGCCGTTCGCTTCCAGGGAGAGGATCTGGGCCGGGGGAGGGGGCAGGTCCATGCACGCGTCCCCCTCGCCGCACTCCCGGGCCACGAGATCGGCCAGACTCCGGGCGTCCAGGGACCAGGTGCAGAACAGCCCCACCACCACCTCGGCCGGGGGCACGAAGTCCTCCCGGTCCAGGGGGTTTCGGGCCATTTTTGCCAAAGCCAGGGCCTGGCAGGGCGTGGCAACCACGGCCAGACGGCGTTCGCCCTCCGCAATGGCGCGGTTCACCTGGGACAGGGTGGGGGCCGCGCCGTACTTGGACCCGGCGGCGGAGAGGATGTCCTCCCGGCTTTTTGCCAGCCGGGGCGCGGGGAGCCCGTTTTCCGAGCCTGTGACCACAGCGGCCCCAGCCAGGCCGGATTCCACGGCCTGGATCAGGAGGGCGGAGACCGTCCCGCCGCCCTGGAAATTGGCGAAAATCCCCTTGGCCCGGGCGGCCACCACCCGGCGCACCGGCCCCAGGGCCTCGCCCTGGTAGGGCGTTCCGTAGGCGGCCTGGGACAGGGCGTCCCAGTCGGCCTCCACCTTGGGGCAGTGGGCAAAGCATCGGCCCGTCTCCCGGGTGCAGGGGAACAGCATGGCCGTCTTGGCGCGGTAGGTCACGAAGTAGGGGCACGCGCCCACGCAGGCTCCGCAGCCCACGCACAGGCCCTTCTGGATCACGTCCTCCACAAGCTGATTGGGCCCATGGATCGGCATGGGGTTTCTCCTTTATGTCTGGATGCCATAAGAACAGCGGGCAGGTTTTGCCCGGTTCACTTCAAAAGCAAAAGAAACCGCAGATTACGCAGAATAGTAGGTTGGACCAAGTGCAACGCGGCCCAACAGTTGCCCCATTCCGCTACTTGATTCCGGCCTCGTTGGGCCGCGTTCGCTCGATTTCTTTTTCCGCAAAATCAAGCACGCTGGCTCGCTCGCTTGGCCCAACCTACGAGACTGAACGCTTACCCTAATTCTCTTAAGTCAACGGCATTGATTGGCACCCGAGATTCTCTCAGAGACCATTCATTGAAAGCAAATAGGCGGCTGCTTCCTTAAACAAAAGACCCCTTCTAACGACGCTTATGGATGCTGGATTATTAGGCCCTTGAGAATTCAAATTAAAAATCCTTAGAGATATAACAAAATCTACTACTAATATATCTTTTTGGTTTATTTTATCATTAATACCAAGCGTGTCATTATTAAATATATCAAAAATTGTATCTGGGACCAGTTCTCTTGCATTTTGAATAGGGCACACATTATAACTAACATCTAATATTTCGAATTCTAAATGTTCCTGTGAAAAATCAGAGGCAAGTTCTTTAATTTCTTGAAGCTTTTTTTGATGCCATTCATCTGGGTTATTTCTTAGCATATCCATATCATTATGGGAATTTTCTATTTCAGCATGAAGCTTGCCAGCATATTCTATGCCATCAGGCACGATAAATTCTAATGATTTAAAGGGAATAAATATATCCCATTTGTTTTGGCTATATAAATATGGGCCTAACTCAATTCTATATATATCATCATTATCAGGATTATATAAATAGGCTATGCGCCGATCAAAAAGCTTGTCGTATGAAAAAATCAGATAAATCCCACCAAACAAAACGATAATAATTAGAATGCCCTCCAAAAATTTACTATTATCTGATTTCATTTGGTCAATCCGAAATCCTTTTGGGCTATTAAACCAAACTATCCTTAATACGATGATAAAAAGTTAAGTAGGGCGGGTGCCACGGCCACCCCGGTGAGTTGTTTGGTTGCCGTTGGCACCCGGGGTTGCCTTTCCTTTTTTCACTCCTCTTCCACCCCTTCAACCCTTCCGGCCAACGCCCGGGCCAGCACGGAAACCGGGTGGGCCACCTTCAGGTCCGGGAGGGGATCTGCCAAAAAGCCCCGACAGGAGGGGCATTGGGTGGCGATGAGGCCCGCGCCGGTGTCCCGGATGTCCGCGAGCTTCTTTTTCCGGATGCCCTGGGAAAGGGGGCGCTCGTCCATAAAGAACCCGCCGCCCGCGCCGCAGCAGGCGTCGGGCCGGTCCATCTCCACCAGGGTCAGGCCCGGGATCTGGGAGAAGATCTCCCGGGGGGCGTTGGCCAGGGTCTCGGTCCAGTTCCCGTGGCAGGGCACATGGTAGGTCAGGGTCTCTTCCAGGGGGCCGGGTTTGGCCACCAACCCGAGGTTGGCCAGGTAGTCCGTGACCTCCCGGGTCTTGGCCGCGAGCTTGGCGGCCTCCTCGGCCAGGGGGTGGTCCGGGCCCAGGAGGGCTGGGATCTTTTTGGCGAACATGAGGCCGCAGGTGGTGCAGTCCGTCACCAGGACATCGGCCTCCAAGTCCTTCAAGGCCTCCACGTTCCGCTCGGCCATGGCCCGGGCGGTTTCCAGGTCCCCCTCAGCCAGGGCGGGCATGCCGCAGCACACGATGCCCTTGGGCACCACCACCTGGACCCCGTTGGCCGCCAGGGCGAACAGGGCGTCCTTGCCGGTATCCGTGTAGCCGCTGTTGGTGGCGCAGCCCGTGAAGTACACGGCCCGGGCCCGGAGTTTGCCCGCGTGGCGGCGCTCGCCCGGGAACACGGTGGCGGAAAGGGGTTCCGGGGCGAAGGGGGGGATCTCCGGGGCCAGCCAGCCCCGGTTCCGGGCGATCCGGGCCAGGAGGAGCGGGAGCCCTGAAAGCCCCCGGTTCTCCATGAACCGTTCCCGGAAGAACCGGTCCACCATGCCCTTGCGCCCCGCGCCGTAGACCTGGCTCCGGGCCGCGATCACGATGTCATCCACAGGCACCCCGGCCGGGCAGGTCCGGACGCAGGTCCCGCACAACAGGCACCGGTCCAGGATGCTCCGCACCCGGCGGGTGTTGGCCAACTCGCCGTCCAGAAGGGCCGCCCGGAGGATGTCCATCCGGGCCCGGGGCATGTGGGTCTCCAGGAGGTCCTCCTTGAAGACCGGACAGGCGGCCTGGCAAAAGGCGCAATAGGAGCACTTGGCCATGGCGTCGGTGTATTTTTCCAGTTCCATGCCCGCGCGGGAAAGTCCCGCTTTCTCCTTCCTTTGGGTTCAGAAACGCCAACCTTGATGGCCCTGCACCAAGTCGTCATCCCGGCGAAGGCCGGGATCCCGAGTCTTTGTAACCTATGGAAAAGACTGGACCCCGGCCTTCGCCGGGGTGACGGTTGAGAGTGATTTCAGGGCTTGTCGCAGCTTCATCAACCTTGGATCCGTTGAAAATCTTTCCCGGACCCCACCCGGCAGGCTGACGGAGGGCCTCAAATGCAAGGCGCGCGAGCATTTCAGGCGTGAGGCGTACTTCTGTACGTTGAGCGCCTGAAAGCGGAGTGCAACGCCGCAGTTGAGGCCCTCCGTCAGCCTGCCGGTGGCCAAAGCTTGCCGGGGTTCATGATCCCCTTGGGGTCCAGGGCCTTTTTCACCCGTTTCATGATCTTCAACTGGGCCGGGCCGATCTCCCATTCCAGGAATTCCGCTTTGTGCAGGCCGATGCCGTGCTCGCCGGAGATGGTGCCTCCCAGCTCCAGGCCCTTTTTCACGATTTCCACGATGGCCTGGCGGGCCTTTTCCTCCATCTCCGGGGAGACCTCGCCAAAGAGGATGGAGGGGTGCATGTTGCCGTCCCCGGCGTGGCCGCCGATGCCGATCAGAATCCCCATCCTGCCGCTGATCTCCTGGACCGCCCGCACGAAATCCGGGATGCGGTTCCGGGGCACGGTGACATCCTCGGCAATGACCTTTTTGGCCATGGTGAGGATCAGGGGATAGAGGCTGGACCGGGCCTTCCAGTAGGTGGCCGCCTCTTTTTCGTCCGTGATGATCCGGGTCTCCATGGCCCCCAGGTTCCGGGCCATGTCCGCCAGCTTCGCCGTGTCCTCCTCCACCTGGCGGGGGGAGCCGTCGAAATCCATGAGCAGGCAGGCCTGGCCCTGGGCGTTCAGGGGCGGGCGGATCATGCTGTTCATGACCCCCACGGCCATCTGGGTGAGGAACTCCAGCATGGCCGGAACGATGCCCGCGGCGATGATTTCACTCACCATGACCGCGGCCTGGTCCAGGGTTTCGCAGACCACCACGGCCGTGCGGTGGGAAGCGGGCAGGGGCAGGATGCGGAGGTTGGCGGCCGTGATGACCCCCAGGGTGCCCTCGGAGCCGGTAAAGAGATGGGTGAGGTCGTAGCCCACGGACTGCTTCACGCACTGGCCCCCGGCGTGGATGACCTCTCCGTCGGCCAGGACCGCCGTGACTCCCAGGACGTACTGGCCCGTGGTGCCGTACTTCACGGCCCGGGGCCCCCCGGCCCGGGTGGCGATGTTGCCGCCCAGGGTGCACACGGTCATGGACTGGGGGTCCGGGGGATAGAACAGACCCTGTTTCTCCATGGCCCGGTGAAAGTTCGCCAGCACCACCCCGGCTTCCACCCGGGCGGTCATGTTGCCCCGGTTCACGTCCAGGATGCGGTTCATGCGCTTCATGTCGACAACGATGCCGCCATTCACCGGGGTGCACCCGCCCGAAAGCCCGGAGCCCGCGCCCCGGGGGGTCAGGGGGATGTCGTGGCTGTGGGCGTACTCCACCAAACGGGCCGCCTGATCCGTTTCCTCGGGCAGGACCACCGCCACGGGCGCGCCTGTGGCGAAATAGTGGGTGGCGTCGCTTTGGTAGGCGAACAGGTCCTCGGGCTGGGTGAAGACCGCAGCCTCTCCCATGAGGTGGTTCAAGTCCTTGGCAAGGCCCTTCATGGCGGCTCCCCTGGGGGTTTTCAACGGCTGCCGGCTTCCCGGGACAACGATGAACGGATGCGGCGGGCAAGAATGGGCAGATTACGTGCCAGGGGCCTCCAAGTCAAGGAAAAGGCCTCTGAAACCGCGTCCGGATCATCCCCCCAGGGCCAGGGCCTGGAGTGCGGCCATCTGCACGGCGGCCACCAGGCTTTTGTGGCTGGCCCGGCCGGTTCCGGCCAGGTCGTAGGCTGTGCCGTGGTCCACGGAGGTGCGGATGATGGGGAGCCCCAGGGTGGTGTTCACCCCGTCGTCAAAATGGAGCATCTTGAAGGGGATGAGCCCCTGGTCGTGGTACATGCACACCACGGCGTCGAAGGACGACAGGCGCGCCGGGATGAACAGGGTGTCCGGGGGATGGGGGCCGGTGGCGTCCACGCCCCCGGCCCGGGCGAGCTCCACGGCCGGGGCGATGACGGTGATCTCCTCGTCCCCGAAAAGCCCCTCCTCTCCGGCGTGGGGGTTCAAGCCCGCCACGGCGATGCGGGGATGGGGGATGCCGAACCGGGCAACCAGGGATTCGGCTGTGATGCGGATGGTTTCCGCCACCCGGTCCACGGTGATGAGCCCGGGGACCGTGGAGAGGGCCGTGTGGATGGTCACCAGGACCACCCGGAGGCGGTCTCCGGCCAGCATCATGCGGTACCGGACGGTACCGGTCTTTTCGGCCAGGATTTCCGTGTGGCCGCTCCAGGCGTACCCGGCCGCGTGCATGGCCGCCTTGTGGATGGGGCAGGTGGCCACGGCATGGATTTTCCCTGACAGGGCCCAGCCGATGGCGGACAATATATATTGGACCATGGCCCGGCCGGTTTCCGGGCTGGGGCGACCCGGGACCACCCGGGAGGGGTCCAGGTCCGACACGGCGGCCACATCGGTCACCTGGTCCGCAAACCGGGCCTCTCCGGGCCCGGAGACCCGGGAAAACGCCAGGGAGAGGCCCAGACGGCCTGCAGCAGCCGAAAGAACGGCCGGATCTCCGATGATCAGGGGCCGGCACGCGGCCTGGATTTCCCCGGCGGCCAGGGCTGCGGCCAGGATCTCCGGTCCCACGCCCACCGGGTCTCCCATGGTGATTCCCACGATGGGTCTTTGCATGTGAAACTCCTTTTGGAGGGGAGAATAGGCCTTCCCGGGCCTGTTGGCAAGGCGGGGCTGCCATCTGGGTTTCGATGGAGAAAAACGTTGAAAAAAGGTGAAATTAGCCAAAAGAGATAGAACAGCGATTCCAGTCAGGAAGGGTGATTTGGCCGAATCCCGCAATATGCTTGGAAATCGAGCCGGGGAGGGAAAGGGGTGTAATTCTCGGCGTTTGCAAAATAGAAAAATCAGAATATATAAGGATATCAACACATTGATATTTCAGCGAGGGGTGTTGGATTTGTGTTAGCAAAGGCGGGGCAAAGGCGGCAAATCCGGGTTGACCCCCAAGTCCGACTGGATTACAACCTCAACCATCTTGGAGGGACTCACCTTCTTACTCGGAATAAATCCTGATTTCAACTGATTCCACCGAAAATATCGGCGTTCTGGGACGGGTGCGCCCATGCCACCCCTGCGAGACGCCACCGGCGTTTTTTTCGATGAATCTGCAAAAAGGTTTTTTATCCAGGCTTCCCGGTTCGCCCTATCCGGAAAAGGGCGAGCCTTTCGTCCATGCCGCCGCCATGGCCGGGAGCATTGTCCGGGGTCTGGACCTTTATACAAGCCCATCCTGTTCAACGGTTTTCCTGATTTTTTCATGAACTGCAACGGCCCGGCCCGGTTGGATACGGCCAGACCGCCTCAAACGCTTGGCACCACCGGGGGGGAGCCGTGCTGCACACAACTTTGGACGAAATCTGGACCGGGGTCAAAAAGGGCCTTCACGACGAGGTGGGGGCCCATGATTATCAGATGTGGATCCAGCGCCTGAGGACCGTGGGGGAGACGGAGGGGGAGCTCGTCCTGGGGTGCCCCAACGACCTGGCCCGGCAATGGGTGGAGGATAGGTTCCAGACCCTCATCGCCATGCGGGTTTCCGAGGCTGCCGGCCGGCCGGTGCCGGTTGCCTTGAAGACCGCGCCGGAGGAGGAGGGGCCCGGGGACAAGGTCAGTCAGCCCCCCATCCGCCAGCTTTCCCTGGGCATGGACTCGACTCCTGCGGGGGGGGGGCGGTTCCTGCGCCGGGACTTCACCTTTGACCGCTTCGTGGTGGGGGAGTTCAATGCTTTTGCCTACAGCGCGGCCATGGCCATGGTGAACGGCGCAAGGGGCGTGAATCAGCCCCTTTGCCTCCTGTCCAAGAACGGCAACGGCAAGAGTCACCTGTCCCAGGCCATGGGCCACGAGATCAAGCGCCTCCGCCCCCTGGACCGGGTCTTCTACGTGACGGTGGAGGACTTCGCCCAGGAGATGGTGAGCAGCCTCCACCGGGGCACCATCTCGGAGTTCAAGGAAAAATACCGGAGAAACTGCGACGTGCTCCTCATGGAGGATCTCCAGTACCTCACGGGCAAGGAGCGGACCCAGGTGGAGCTGGCCTTTGCCCTGGATCACCTCCTGGAGGCCGGGAAGAAGCTCATCTTCACCAGCGTCTACACGCCGGCCAAGATCCCCAAGCTCCACGAGAGCCTGTTCTCCCGCCTTTCCGCCTCGGTGGTGACGGCCATGGAGGCCCCGGACTTCGCCACCCGGGTGCGCATCCTCAAAAAGAAGGCCGCGGACCTGGGGCTTCCCCTGGCCCGGGAGATCCTGGAGTTCCTGGCCTCGGAGCTTACGGAGAGCGTGCGCCAGCTGGAAGCGGGGTTGAATGGCGTGGCGGCCAAGTCCTCCCTGCTCCAGGTGCCCATGGACCTTTGCCTGGCTGAGGGCGTTGTCAAGACCATCGTGCGCCAGAAGTCGGACATCACCCTGGGGGTCCTCAAACGGCTGGTATGCCAGTACTACCACATCACCAACGAGGAGATCATCGGCAAGGGCCGGGAGCAGCGGGTGGTGAAGCCCCGCCAGGTGGCCATGTACCTGGGCAAGCGCTACACGGACCAGTCCATCCAGTCCATCGGCCGCAGCTTCAACCGCTACCACGCCACGGCCCTCCATTCCATCGCCGTGGTGGAGCGCCTCATCCGCGAACGCGGTGAGCTCCAGCGCCAGGTGGAGTTCCTCTGCGAAAAGGTAGAGGCCGGGGAATTCTAACAGACGCCGGGAACCGGAAAAACACCAAGCTCCGCCGGGCATGCCGCCCGGCGGAGCTTTTTTGTGGCCCGCGCCTTGCGGAGGGAGCAACCTGTCGCCCGGCGGTTACCGGAAGCAGAAGGGATAATCCTGGTCCGGGCCGAAGAAGCCCGGCAGGACGTGGGGAAGTTTGCGCAGTTCCGTGGCCAGCTGGGCCGGGAAGCGGGAGTCCTCGGCGGCCAGGTTCAGGATGTCCACGGCCGCGTGGTTGGATGTTGTCAGGCGGGCGGGGAAAGGGATCTCCCGGCCGTTCATCAGGATGTAGTGGCCCGAAAAGGCCGCCTTTTCCCCGGGATGCTCCTCCAGGATGCCCGCCAGGGAAAGGGTGTCTGCCGGGGACAGGTATTCCAGGCGGGAGGCCAGAAAGGAGGACGCCGCCAATAGGGGGACATCCCGTTTCCGCCGCTTGAGCCTGGAAAGGAATTTTCTCCGGCGAAGCGAAAGGTGTATGTTCCCCGCGTCCAGGATGGCGTTCACCGGCACGGTGAGGAAGTAAAGCAGCTTCTTCAGGGGGCCCCTGGCGCCGGATTTGTGGGGGAAGCAGGCGTCATAACCCCCTGTGGCCAGGGAGCCTGCGAAATCCATGATATGGGCGTATCTTTCGATGATCTCCGAAAAGACCACCAGGAACCAGTGGACGTTTTTCCAGGGGGCGAAGGGTTGGGCGTTGCCAACCACCTGGTAGGGCCTGGGCGGGGTGAGCCGGGCCAGGTTGGTGTACATGATGCTCTTTTCCGGCGAAAGCCCCATGAGGCTTGCCCCCAGGTGGTCCACGGCCTGGATGTCGGCCCCGGCGATGAGGGTGTGGCACTTGGCGCAGATGGCCTTCATCTTCACCCCCAGCCAGCCGTCCGCCGCCGTGTAGCCGTCCACCAGGGAGAAGTGCACGGGGAAGCGGTGGATGAGGGCGGCGGTCCACGAACCCACGGCCCGCTTGCAATGGTAGCCCCGGACCTTGTCCTGGAGCGGCAGGCAGCCGTAAACGTTTTTGATGGCCATGGTGTACCAGGAAAAGAAGTGGCTCTTCATTTTGGCGCAGTTGAGCCGGAAATCCGCGTCCACCCAGGCCTTGCCCACCTCGATCTCCCCCACCCCGGGTCCCAGGTCCGCCATCCTCGTGTCCAGGGTCAGATCCACCAGGGGCACCCGGGCGTTCACGCCTTCCCCTTGCACATGGATGAAGTGCCGGTCCTCGCCCTGGTACTCCAGGGTCAGGTTCTCGTCCAGGTACCCGGCCCGGGCCGCCACCTG
>Ga0180009_10005251_pt1 | contig 13950 bp, 15 predicted proteins | sample OS_PC_MetaG_FD_123537 | JGI IMG/M metagenome (GOLD analysis project Ga0180009, IMG submission 123537) | Groundwater microbial communities from the Aspo Hard Rock Laboratory (HRL) deep subsurface site, Sweden - OS_PC_MetaG | ecosystem: Environmental > Aquatic > Deep subsurface > Groundwater... | reverse complement strand
GGTTTGTGTCGGTCCGGAGGAGGGTTTAGGGGCGTATCTGGTTTTTCATGCAGCCGGAATCGATCCGGTCTGGAACCGGATATCCCCTTGAGTGGACAGACAGGGTGGTCGATGCATATTAGATTTCTGAACTATCCCGACCCCATTATTCCAATATCCCAACATACCAATTGGGAGCGACTTTTCGGGGCGTAGCTTCAGCGAAGACTGAAGCCCCTTAACTTGAATCGTACTGCCCATAACATAATTTTTTTCAGATGTCGAAAAGCGTGAACCGAAAAATTGCGAACCCGGAATAAAAATGTTATGGGAGGGCTCATGCTTAACCGAGGAGATTTTTTCTTCTTGAAATAAAATCAAGGAGCTATTGATCATGGAGGTTGCTGAAAACCTACACGCTTTTATCTGGCAGTCAATGTCACAGAACAACTGTAATACCTATTTGATAAACGGACCGACTAAAATTCTGATTGATCCGGGACACCTCAACCTATTCGCACATGTTCGTGAGGGTTTGGGGGAACTGGGATTGGATATCGATGATATCGGACTGGTCATCACCACCCATGCTCATCCGGACCATGTAGAATCACTCCAGCTTTTTAAGGATTCACCCGCCCAAATTGCGCTCCATGAGGTAGACTGGCAGTTTGTGAAAAAGATGATGCGTCACCTCGGACCCGGTATGCAAGTTAATTTGGAGACCTTTCAACCGCAGTTCTTTTTAAACGAGGGAGATCTCACCGTAAACGGAATGGATTTTAAGATATTTCATACCCCCGGTCATTCTCCGGGATCGATTTCAATATACTGGACTGAAAAAAAGGCGTTGTTTACCGGGGATCTGATTTTTAAGAATGGAGTCGGTCGAACAGATCTTCCGGGCGGTAACGGAAAAGAACTCAAGGAGAGCATCAAACGGCTTGGGGAGCTGGACGTGGAATATCTGTTATCCGGTCACGGTGATGTGATATTCGGAAAGCAGGAGGTGGAGCGAAACTTCGAGGTCATTGAACGTCAATGGTTCGGCTATTTGTAATTCGCTTTCTCCGCCTCCAATTTTTCCTGGTAATTGTTTTCAAAAGCCTTCATCGCTTCTGCCCAATCGGAATCCGTTTCCAGGTTGGGCACCACTGCTGAGCCGGATATATGATAACGAACGGCGATTTCTTTCTGTATCGCTTCATGCCTTTCCTGAACCACTTCCGTCTTTTTGTTGATGTAATCTTCCAGCAGCGATTCGAGCGGCCCTGTATCCCGGCCGCAAATAGCTTTCAAAGATGTCATTAGCAAAGAATTATCCAAATCAAGATGGAGATGATCCATAATCTCATCCATGAGGATTTGCCGGTCTGAAAGTCGATTCTCCTTTTCCAGGTCAATCCACTCGTCTTCCAACTGTTTTATGGCGATGATCCGGTCTTTGTATTTTTGAATCAAGCCTTTGACGGTTTTTCTAATATCTTCTATTTGTTGTGCTTCTTTTTCCTCTTCACTTAAGGATAAGTGCTTTGTTTTTTCCATGACGATATCGAGCGTGCTCTTTATTTCTCCCATATTCAGACCTCATCCGGATGTTTTATTCATACACCCAGTAGTTAAGACATTTCCATATTGAAATCAAGCATTCCCCTGAATCGTGCGACAAAAGAATTTTAATTGCTTTTTGTGAGAGAAATCGGTTAAAATCAACTTCAAAGAGGCGGATATGACAGAAGACAATGCCAAAGCAGGTGATAAGCCCCCTTTCAAGCTCCGCCGGTGCATTCTCCAGGACCTGTATTCATTTTTCAAGGAATTCCCATATGGATCCATGGAAGTTCGTTATATGATCAAAAGCTGTGAAACGGATCAACAGACCCTTAATTGGAATTTAGTCTATCTTGAGAAATGCGGTTACATTGAGCTTGATAAATCTCCCGATTGCCCGCCCTATGTTACCTGCACCGCCACCATTACTGCTGTTGGTATCGATCTGATCGAGGATGAAGCGGAATTCTCAAGCAGGTTTTCTATTGATTCCGACAATGAATGCCCCGGCTTTCTTGACATTTAAATTGGAGACATAACATTATAGTTCAGAATTCATGCCTTTAAATTGAAACGGGCCTGATATGGATGTGGCCAAAAGGAGGAGTATCATGGCATATACATGTAAGAACTGCGGTGCGGTCGCAAATGAACCGGGACATCTGTGTAACCCTTGCAATGACAAGGCCAAATGCAGTTTTTGCGGCGCTCCTGAAGTGGATGCACTGCATATCTGTAAGGATAAGTTGGCGGAAATGAAATTCCAGTGCGGCGGTTGCGGCCGAGTGGCAATGGAAAAAGACCACCTATGCAAACCATCGCCGATACCCGGATAATCGGCTGAAGTTCTTTTGGGCGGTAACAGCCGGTGAGTTTCAGGTCGTTGCCGCCCTTGGGATTTTCTTCACCCCTTTTAAGCGCTTCTTTTAAGCCATAAAGATGTATAGTAAAGCCCGGAAATGGTTTTGCTGTCCTGTATTTGTCCTTTTTCAATCATCTGCACCGTTTTTTCAAAAGACACCTGGTGCACATCCAATACTTCATCCACATCCAGGTTCTGTTCAGCCGGTGTGAGATCGGTTGCAACAAAGATATGGATCCGCTCATCCGAATAACCGGGAACCGGTGTGATCTCCCCTAATTTTTCCCATTGCCGACCCGAATAACCGGTTTCTTCAATGAGTTCCCTTTTTGCGCATTCCAAGGGGTCTTCACCGGGATCCAGTGTGCCGGCGGGAATTTCCCATATGTGATGGCCGATGGCGTGCCGATACTGTCTGAGCATGATCAGCCGATCATTTGTGATAAACGGAACGATTGCAGCTGCCCCGGGATGGCGAACCACGTCTAAATCGACAGTTGTGCCATTTTCCAACGTTACGTTTTCTTTTACAAAGGAAAACGATCGCCCCTGATGCAGAATTACCCTGTTATTGATCTTTGCCTTCATATTGACGCTCCAATGCCGTCTATAGATTTTTGTTTGTCCAAACGGCAGATATCATAACAAACGATTATTTCAACCTGAAAACTGTTTTATTCTTGTAAGCGGCGGTTGCAAATTCGGTTCGATCGTACAGCGAATTTAATTTGATTTGGTATGGTCGCCGACATATGGTATTTAATTATCTATTCCATGATCCCCACAATTCTGTCACCAAAAGGAATAAAATCATGAACTATTTAACATTCAGAAGAGACTGCGGTTTTCAAACCGGCATCAATCATCGGGCGTCAAAAGCAAGATCGACGTTAATCTTCGCGGGGCTTTTTATCTGTTATTTTGTGGTAATTTCCTGTTTTGGGAACACTGCTCAGGCTGCCGACGTCGAGCGGGTTACAAAAGAACAGTTAAAGGAGATGATTGAACAGACAAATCCTGTGATCATTGATGTTCGGATTGAAAAACACTGGAAAAACAGCGTGTATAAAATTAAAGGAGCGGTCAGGGGGAATCCAAAGGCGTATCAATCCTGGTCCGGCATCCATCCTAAAACATCGGTTTTGGTTCTATATTGCGCCTGACCGAGCGAACAGACCAGTGCCAGGCTGGCACAAAAGCTAATGGAAGACGGGTATAGCAAGGTTTGTGCGCTTAAGGGCGGCTGGAATGAGTGGTACAATGCCGAGTTTCCGGTTGAGGAAAAAAATTAGACTTCGAAAACAGGATGATATGGGGGAGGCCATGAAACTTGGTGAAGCGATTCAAACAGCAATCGATTATGAGACCAAGGTGTTGAATGTCTATCGAAATGCTTCCGATGCGATTTCAGATATGGTGGGAAAGCGTCTTTTTCAGGCATTGGCCAATGATGAGCAGTACCATGTCGATTATCTGAAGAAAAAGCTGGATCAGTGGCAAAAGACAGGGCGTTTGACGGTTGAAGATCTAAAATCTTCAAACCCGGATATCGATGCCATCACCGGGGATATTGGAAAGCTCGAATCCCGAATGTCTGAAGAAGACCGGGGAGACGAAAAACAGATGCTGAGCAAGGCGCTGACCGTTGAAGTTGAGACCAGCAATTTTTATAAAAGAATGGTCAGCGAGATGTCCGAAGAAGGACAACAGTTATTTTCTCAGTTTATGGTTATTGAAGACGGGCACATAGCAGCGGTCCAGGCTGAACTCGATTTTATAAACAGCAGCGGATACTGGTTTGATTCCAAAGAATTTGACATGGAGTAAAAGTTATTAGAACTTAGGGGCTTCGCCCCAATTGGAATACTGGAATATTGGAAAGCTGGAATGATGGGTTTAAATGAATTCTATCGATTTTATAAAAAAGATCGTTTCCGCTTTTACACCCAATATTCCATTGTTCCATCATTCCACCATTCCATGTTGCACTGCAATGATGAGCGTCAGTTAAAAACATAATATCAATAGGTTGTAGAATTTCCGAGACGTTGAATTACGATTGAATGATTCCGACAATAGCGGCCCAGGAATCTCTCAATCGTGTTTCTACCTCAAGAATTCCCTTTTCAGCCATTTTTTTATGAACCATATGTCTCTTTGATTCAGTAATTCCCGAGAGAATAATTGTTCCGTTTTCAGCCACGACCTCATTCAGGTTGTCCAGCAGAGTCAGCACCACCTCGGTCAAGATGTTTGCGGCAATCAGATCGAAACGTTCGTCGATTTCCCTGGTCAAGTTTCCGGTTTTAACCTGATAAATCTCTTCCGGTATATCGTTTCGCTTCATATTTTTTTCGGCAATCTCGGCTGCAACCGGATCTTTATCGATTCCCACCAGTCTTTTCGCACCCAGCCTTGCCGCTGCGATCATCAGGATGCCGGAGCCGGTTCCCAAATCCAGAAATGAATCTCCCGGTTTAAGATACGACTCGATCGTCTCAAGGCACATGGCCGTGGTGGGATGGGTTCCTGTGCCGAATGCCATACCCGGATCGATTTCTATGATGACGTCTGCGGGTCTCGATTCATAAAGCTCCCAGGTGGGTTTTACCACCAGCCGGCGACCGATCCGCTCCGGTTTGAAAAACGCCTTCCATGATTCAGCCCAATCTTCTTCAGTCGTTTCCGAGTAATCAACCTGATAGTCGAATTTGATTTCCTGTTTTAGCTTCAACAAGGCTGATTCCAACTTGTGGCGCTGATTGTCTATTCTCTCATCCAAAGGAAAATATCCGGTGACGCAGGCTTCAGTGACGACTACTCCCTGCAAACCGAATTCATAAAAGATGTTTGATACCAGGTCCTCGGTTTGTTCGGGATTATCGGATGTAAAATGGACTTCGGCTGCAACCCAGTTCATGAAGCCACTATACCAAATTAAAAAGGGATAAAAAATAGACAGGGTGGGCGGGTTCAGAAAACGGGCCTATATTTTATAGGGGATAGATAAGAGATGCTATCCTCTCTGGGCGACAAAGCGCAGAAAGATCCTGTAATTTCCGGATTCAATATCTCTCGGAATAGTATACCCTTCAGGGATCATGAGTGTCATCACCCGACCGCTGGCAGGGTCGACGGCGTTCTTTTTTGTCCTGCGGTCGCCTTGGTTGGGCGCTCTCTCCTGTCGCCTTCTGGGGGGTCGCACATTGAGCACCCTTGCCTCAATGTAACCGCCCCCGGCTGCGGAAGCTTGTTTTGACGGGGCTCCGACCCAGGAAGTTGCGCCGATAACGATTTCCATCTCTTCCTCCTTTACAAGAGATTCCGGTTAGCTTTATAGATGTTATCGACGTATTCATATGATTTCTTTAAAATATACTTAATTTAATAGCATAGGAATTTTTTTTTGGGACGCTGATGAACGCAGATTTTTTAGATTAAGAAAAAAGAGATTATCATCTGCGTGTACCTGCGGAAATCTGCGTCCTATTAACTTGAATTTGATGGGAATTGAAACGACTCCTTGGGGGGGTTGAAGTATCCGAAACGCAATGCGGGAAATTCGGATCTGATTTCATTGAGCAGGGTTTTCATCCCTATGGGGATGCCGACATTGGACACGCTGCCCATGAGTTTCCAATACCGCAGAGGATCGAAGTTTAGGTTGCGCCATTGAATCATGTGAATCGGATATTTCTTGAGGAAGGCAATCAGGGCATTTCGCTCTTCCGGTGTATCGGTAAACCCCGGCATGTTCAAATAATTTATGGAGACCAGTTTCCCCAGACGGATGGCAACGTCGATGCTATTGAAAACAGCGGAAATGGAATAATCCACCGGCCTGAAATACGCCTTGTAACACCTATCTTGCACACTATTTATACTGATTCGAATGCTGTCGAGGCCTGATTGAAGCAGTCGCTCAATGACTGCCGGTTTGCTGCCGTTTGTATTCATGTGAATCGTCCCGCCATCGGTCTGGGTCCTGATCCTATTTACAGCCGGTTCGATGACGTCTGCCGCCAGCAACGGATCTCCTTCACATCCCTGACCAAAGCTGACCACCGCCCTTTTGGTTCGATTGATATGGGCCAGCGCCACCTCTGCTATTTCTTCAGGATCGGGCGTGAATCTTATACGGTTTTGACTGATGGGAATCGCCCCCCTGTCCTGGAGAGAAAGGCAGCCCAAGCATCTGGCATTGCACCGGGTTGATGTTGGAAGAGGGGCTTCGTATCGACCTAAAAAAAAGTTCTTGCCGGCCGGGCAGCCGTAGGTGAGTGCACAGGATTCCAGGTGCTGTCTTAACCGGTTCCGCGGCATTTTCTTTTTCATGAGACGGATTCCCGAAAGCACCTTTTCCCGCTTCATCAATCGAAGATCCTGCCGCCGTTCCTTATCCACCAATATCAGCGGTGTGCGAAACCCTTCCTCATACCAACCCACAGCGCCGTAGGAAAACAGGGGAAGATACTCCGCCCCCCTTTTTTCTTCAAACGCGCTCATGCGGGACTGAACATAACCGGGTGAATTAAATGCGGCCACAGGGAAAATAGGATCGCCGGGCCGAAACGGATTTTCATCAAGGGTTTGAAATTCGTTTGTTTCTCTATTGTAAAGGATGGGACATCGATCCGGAAGATACATGAGTTCACTGCCGTAAGGCATTGGAACGGTTCGGCCTCTGGTAAGCGGGGTAAGTGTCGAACCGGATCTCCCGACCGCTGCATATCCATCCAGTTCAAATATTTCGCCGTTCTTATCGGCAACCAGTGCGGTTAGAAATTGTTCAGTATCTTTTTTATGTTTTTTCTTGGACATGATGTTAATCAGACTGTCACGGGTAATAATCGATCTGTTTTAACCATTCTAAACCGGAGCCGATTTAACGATCAAGAGAAATTCCCCGAAAATAGAGACCGGGGATAGCATCATGTTAATAGTGTCAATAAAAATAGCACATTACCTTGACTTCCGGCATCAGGTCCCATATCATTCAAAGGTTATAGACTCAAGTTTCACACCATAAAACTCGCACGGATCCAATATGGATGAGGGCGAAATTTGTGTTATAGATTAATCCGGAACAATTCAAACCGATTGGGATTCCGCGGATGATAAGGGCTCTTGAGTATACAGGAAGACCATTCATATACATATTTGAAGAATTCGGCAGAATTTTCACTTTTCTCATCAATGCGATCACATGGATGGTTCGTCCACCGCTTCGTTTGCGGCTGGTTTTCAAACAAATGGAATCTGTCGGGGTTCAATCGATTATCGTAGTGCTCATTACTGCAGTATTCACCGGCATGGTCCTCGCGCTTCAGACGTTTTATGGATTCCGTATGTTTGGCGGTGAGGGCCTTGTGGGGGCGACGGTTGCCCTTTCCATGACCCGGGAAATCGGTCCCGTATTCACCGGGCTGATGGTTACCGCCCGGGCGGGTTCCGCCATGGCTGCCGAAATCGGAACCATGCGTGTGACCGAACAGATCGACGCTCTCTATGCCATGTCCGTCAACCCGATTCAATACCTGGTTATGCCGAGGCTTGTGGCCGGGGTCTTGATGCTCCCGTTTCTGACCATTGTGTCCGATTTTATCGGCATTATGGGCGGATATGTTGTCGGCGTTTTTCTCCTCAACATTAATCCCGGCATTTTCATGGCCCGCATGGTGGACATGGTGAATCTTGGAGATATTTTCAACGGACTGATTAAATCCGCCTGTTTCGGCCTCATCCTTTCACTCATCGGCTGTTATAAGGGATTTAATACCAGGGGCGGTGCAGAAGGCGTGGGTAAAGCGACCACCCAAACCGTGGTCCTTTCCTGTGTATCTATTCTGATCAGCGATTATTTTTTAACAGCATTTATGTTTCGATGATTCGTCTGTCCAATATATGCAAATCGTTTAACGATCAGGTGGTATTAGATCAACTCAACTTAACCGTTGAGCCTGAAAAAATTACCGTGATTATCGGGCAAAGCGGCTGCGGAAAGAGCGTTCTCCTGAAACATATGATCGCGCTGATTCGCCCGGATTCAGGTCAGGTTATTGTTGACGGGGAAGATATTACCAGTCTGGATGAGAAAGGGCTCAATCAAACCCGGAAGAAATTCGGCATGCTGTTCCAGGACGCTGCACTGTTCGATTCAATGACGGTGGGCGATAATGTGGCGTTTCCCCTTCGGGAGCACACACGACTCTCTGAAAAGGATATTGAAGAGGTGGTATTCGAAAAGCTGAAGTTGGTGGGTCTTACGGAATCTTTTCATAAGATGCCGTCGGAGCTGTCCGGCGGTATGAGAAAGCGCGTCGGTCTGGCAAGGGCCATTGCATTGGATCCCAAAATCATCCTGTTTGATGAGCCGACCACCGGGCTCGATCCTATCATGAAAGATGCCATTGACGGCCTGATCATGAAGACTCAAGAGCTGACCCAGGCTACCTGTGTTGTCATCAGCCATGATATCGATTCTGCCTTTAAGATCGCGAATAAACTGGCCATGTTGTCTGACGGCAGAATTGTGGAATCCGGTACGCCGGAGGAATTTCAGGCTTCTAAAAACCCGGTTGTGGTTAATTTTATCAAAGGCCATGCCGAGACGAATAATCAAAATTAGAGGTTGGCGATAGACGGGGCGACGCGTTTAGCGGAACCCTTGAAATCGTCTAATGAGAAACCATGTTGAAACTCAGCGCTGAAGCAAAAGTCGGAATATTCGTTGTAATCGGCATCATCATACTTGCGCTGATGGCCATGAAAGTGGGGAAACTCGGCCTTCGCCTCGGGGAGGGATATGAGGTTCAAGCCTTTTTCGATACGGCTTCCGGACTTGCATCCGATGCACCGGTGGAGATTGCGGGTGTTGAGGTGGGCCGGGTGAATAAGATCCGGCTGTCGGAAGGAAAAGCACTGGTAACCATCAAAATTTATCCGGGAGTCAAAATTACCGAAAGTGTCAAGGCCATTATTCGAACCCGGGGTATTCTGGGCGATAAGTACATCGAGCTCCTAAAAGGCGTGGAGGGAGCCGCTTTAATTCTGGCCGGCGGACGTATTCTTAATACCGAACCGACTACGGATATCGATAACTTAATGATTGTACTGGGGGAGGTGGCCAATGATATTCGGATCCTCAGCCATACCCTTGCCTCTGTAATCGGGGGTGAAAAGGGCGAGGCATCGTTACGATCGATTCTGGATAATTTGGATAAAACCATCCAATCCATCAATCGAACGGTACAGGACAATGACGAGAACGTGAAAGAGATCACTTCCAACCTCTCCGCTTTTTCCCAGCGATTGAGAGAGATCGGCGATACCAATCTGGACGACCTTCAAATTATTTTGAAAAATATCCGACGGGCCACAGGAAAAATCGGGGAACTCGTGGCCGGAATCAATCAAATTGCCGGCAGAATCAACCGGGGAGAGGGAAGCATCGGAAAACTCGTTCAGGACGATGCGACCATTGAAAACCTCAACAAAGCATTGACTTCGCTCAGGGAGATCACGGATAAAATTTCAAAGGGAGAAGGGACCCTGGGCCGCCTGATTACCGAAGACCAGACCGCCGATCGACTCGATCAGACCCTGAGTTCCATGCAGGAGATTACCGAAAAAATCAACCGGGGAGAGGGTTCTCTCGGTCGGTTGATCAATGATGATGAAACCGTGGAGAGCTTGAATTCAACGTTGTCCAGTATTAATGACCTTCTTAAAAAGCAGGATATGTTTCTTACTTATCTTGACTATCGGGGGGAATATCTGTTTGAAAGCAACCGGGTTAAATCATACTTTACGCTTCGAATTCAGCCCCGGGAAGATAAATATTATCTGTTACAGGTTGTGGATAGTCCTCGGGGCAAGGAAACAGTGACCGATACCATCCGTACTGTTGACGGTGTGACCATTACTGAAAAGAAAGTTGAATCCAAAAGTTCTGATTTACAGTTCTCTGCACAGATTGCCAAACGGTATTATGATATCGGTTTTCGAGCGGGGTTGTTCGAGTCAACCGGCGGAGCGGGAATTGATTACTATCTGTTCAAGGATCGACTGAAACTCTCTTTTGAGGCCTTTGATTTTGATGTCGAGAGAAGACCACATTTGACCTTCAGGGCCGATTATAAGCCGTTTAAATTTCTATATTTGACCACCGGCATGGATGATTTTATCAGCGATATCGGAAGAGAATCTTACTTTGTGGGAGGCGGATTCAGCTTTTCAGATGAAGATATCAAGACATTGTTAAGAAGTGTTACATTTACTGCACGCACGGATTAGTTTTGAGATCGCTTGTAGATCAACTTTATAAACGGATACGGATGCGATAATCGAGAATATGACACCTAAAGTAAAAGAAGAAAGGGTCATCAAGCCCTTCCGGCTTGTGAAGTACTTTACGTTCAGCAGCCTCGGGGTTATTTTTTTGGGCAGCCTTGCCCTGTCCTTGCTCAATACCCATTGGGCAAAGGCCATGCAGAAGGATAAAAGCGAAGAATATGCCAAAGTGCTTATCGAAAATTTAAATCATCAAATTTTTACTCAGTTTGCGATCCCCATCGCCATCCGTTACGGAAAGGTTCAGCTCCGGGATGAAGAACAGTTCGAACGGTTGGACAAGGTGGTGCGCAACACCCTGTATAGCTTTAAAGTGGAGATGGTGACCATCTACGATCTGAATAATGTGGTTTCATACAGTTTTGACAATAAACTGGTCGGTCGGGAAGGTTTGGGGGGAAAGGAATTCAAAGCCGCCTTGAAAGGCAAATCCGCCTCCAAGCTGAGCCAGCGCGGAAATATACTCGAAATTATGCTGAGTGCGCCAAAAGAGATTAAGATGGTCTCTTTCGCACCGGTAAAGGCCGAAGTGGGCATATCCAAAAGGCCCGGAAGGACGATCGGAGTATTCGAAATTGTCCAGGATCTTTCGGAAGATTACAGAACCATTTTTCAATTTCAGATTCGAGTGATTATCACCCTTACACTGGTCATGGGCATTCTTTTCTTGGTAATGCTGTTTGTGGTTAAACGGGGAGAAACGATTTTTGAAAAAAGGGCTGAAGAGAGACTTGCGCTGAAAGAGCAGTTGAGTAGAGCCGAGCGGCTTTCTTCTCTGGGAGAGATGGCGGCCAAGATTTCCCATGAGATTCGAAATCCGCTCGGGATCATTAAGAGTTCTACCGCACTGCTGAAAAAGAAGATGGCCGCTGTGGATGCTTCGAATACCATTCTGGATGTGATCGTCGAAGAAACCGAGCGGCTAAACAATATTATCACGGATTTCTTTAATTACGCCAAACCCCGAAGCCCCAATTTAACTCCCTGCCGGGTGGAAGAGGTGATCGACAAGAACCTGACGTTTCTCGCACCTCAACTTGACGGGCAGGCATATCGGATCCAAACCCGCTATGGGAATAATCTGCCGGAGATTGTGGCGGATACCGCTATGCTGTATCAGGCCTTTTTAAACATCCTGATTAACGCCATGCAGGCGATGCCCGATGGGGGCGACGTTCACATAGAGGTTGATTCAACAGGCGGAAAAGTGCACATCACGTTTATGGATAACGGAACCGGTATTCCCCACGATGTGTTGGAGAAGATCTGGGAGCCCTTTTTTACCACCAAGGATTTTGGGACCGGGCTTGGACTCGGTATTGTGAAAAATATTGTGGAATCCCATGGCGGGAACGTTCAGATGGATAATCGACCGGAAGGCGGAGCGCGTGTTTCCATCGAATTACCGGTCAATCAGGGTGCGTAGAATGGATACCGTACTAATTGTCGACGATGAAAAAAATTATCCGCCCATTTTAGCGGCGGTTCTTCAGGAGGAGGGATATGAAACCCTGACGGCAAACAGCGGCCAAGAGGCGCTGGAGATTTTAAAGCATTCGGATGTTGATCTTATCCTGACCGACTATAAAATGCCGACCATGAACGGGATCGAACTGTTGGAACGGGTAAAAGATGAAGATCCGGATCTGCCTGTCATTATGATGACCGCCCACGGTACGGTGGAAAAGGCGGTGGAAGCCATGCAGAAGGGGGCATACAGCTACATCCTCAAGCCTTTTGACAACGACCGTCTGGTACTCTGGGTGAGCAAGGCAAATGCCGTATACCGGTTGATCAAGGAAAACCGCCGGCTCCGGACCGCGGTGGAATCCCAGTATCAATTCGGGAATATCATCGGAAAAAGCAAACCCATGCGGGATGTGTTCGATAAAATCAGCAAAGTCGCTCCGGCCACGGCAACCGTTTTGATTCAAGGTGAGAGCGGTACCGGAAAGGAACTTGCTGCAAAATCGATTCATTTTAACAGCCCCCGGAGGAACAAGCCTTTTGTTGCAGTAAATTGTGCGGCGTTGGTGGAAAACCTTCTTGAGAGTGAGCTTTTCGGTCATGATAAGGGTGCATTTACCGGTGCAATATCAATGAAAAAAGGCCGGTTCGAGCTGGCTGACGGGGGAACCCTTTTCCTGGACGAGATCGGAGAACTGCCCCAAAGTCTTCAGGTCAAACTGCTTCGGGTTCTTCAGGAAAAAATTTTTGAGCGGGTGGGCGGTATAAAACCGATAGCCGTGGATATTCGACTGATTGCAGCCACCAACAAAGACTTGAAGGAAGAGGTAAAACAGGGGCGGTTTCGTGAAGATCTCTATTTCCGTTTGGATGTGGTCAATATTGTTTTGCCGCCCTTGCGGGAACGTCCGGAGGACATCCGGCTGCTGATCAATCACTTTATGAAAAAATATGCGGATCAAAGAACATCGGAGATTCCGGTTACCGGGATCGATTCCGAGGCCGAGCGGCTCTTTCATGAATACGGATGGCCCGGAAATGTTCGCGAACTTGAAAATATAATCGAACGGACGATGATTTTCTGCCCGGACGCTATAATTAAACCATCAGATCTTCCCAAAGACTTCAAGGAAACCATGAATGATAAAATTCCACTTGAAGACATTCCGGCCACTGCCAAGCTTTACGATACCCTGGTTATGGTGGAAAAGCGGATGATCGAGCGGGCGCTGCAGCGCGCAGATTATGTACAGTCCCACGCCGCCGAGATTCTCGGTATCGGTAAAAGCGGTTTAAATCAGAAGATCAAGAAGTATAAACTCGATGCGGGTTTAAAACAGTGACCGCCGGTATTTCTTAACGTGCTATCCTCCTATCCATTCAGTTTTTCTTTAACAATTTCGATATAAAGGGAATCGGCATGGTCGGATAGAATTTTCTTGTATGCTTCGGTGCCCTTTTCTTTGTTTCCTTCCTCGTTGTAAAGTCTGGCAAGATTGAATAACGCCATATCGGTCATGACCGCATTTTTTGCCGTTGCGATTTCATTGAAATAAAATGCGGCTTTTTTAAGATCTTTCTTCCCTTCGTATGCGTAGCCGAGGCTGCTCTGAATAAAATTTCGAAGCAGCGCATCCTCTTTGAAATCTTCTAATGCTTTGGTATAAAGGGAGATGGCGGTATCAAAGTCGTCCGTCTGATAACAGATATCTGCAAAAACGACTCTGGCCATTTTCCCC
>Ga0180009_10005250_pt1 | contig 13950 bp, 9 predicted proteins | sample OS_PC_MetaG_FD_123537 | JGI IMG/M metagenome (GOLD analysis project Ga0180009, IMG submission 123537) | Groundwater microbial communities from the Aspo Hard Rock Laboratory (HRL) deep subsurface site, Sweden - OS_PC_MetaG | ecosystem: Environmental > Aquatic > Deep subsurface > Groundwater... | reverse complement strand
GATCGGCTGGTGTGTGATTTATCCTATATTTCTAGTGTTTAATCCTAAAATCATTGTATTGTTCCCGTTGCTGCTGCTGGTGCTGTTACTGATGTTATGTTTTCTTTGCGGGTTGGGGATAACACTTGCTGTTCTAAACGTACTTTCGCGTGATGTCGGCCAGATGTTGGGAATAATATTGATGTTCTGGTTTTGGGTCACCCCGGTATTTTATTCTATAGACATGGTACCTTTGCGATTCCGTTGGATTTGTAATATTAATCCAATGACCCATTTTACTGTTTATTACCGTGATGTTTTATTCCGAGGGATAGTCCCTGATTTTTCTGTATTTGTCGCTGTAGTGTTTTGGGCGATACTTAGCATGGTTACTGGAATCATAGTGTTTTCATGGCTTGAGCCCAAACTTCTAAAAAAAGTCTAATAATATGCATGCAATTACGATTAAAAATGCTTGGCTGATGTACAAAATACCATTTAATATCGATGGCAAAATATCCTGGGATAAGTTTTGGGCAGTAAAGGATGTAAGCTTCACTGTGGATAAAGGGGAAGTATTAGGCATTATAGGAGAAAATGGAGCGGGTAAATCCACGGTTTTAAAATTAATCGCGGGGTTGCTTAAGCCTGATCGCGGGCAAGTGGAAGTTTCAGGCCGGGTGGCGGGACTTTTGGAGTTAGGAGCCGGGTTTCAACCAGAACTTACCGGCAGCGAAAACATTAGTCTTAGCGCCAACTTGTTTGGCTTAACACAGGATCAAATCCAAGCCAGACATGGGCAAATTGTAGAATTTGCCAGCTTAGGCCGGTTTATTTATGCGCCGGTTAAATGTTATTCGCAGGGGATGTTTGTGCGGCTTGCCTTTGCCATTGCTATACACATGGAACCGGGCATTTTACTGATTGATGATACATTAGCTGTGGGGGACGAATATTTTCAGAAGAAATGTATCATGAAGATCTTTGAATTAAAAGAACAGGGAGCGACAATTGTTTTTATCTGCCACGATATGCACCTGTTAAGACGATTGTGCAAAAGAACAGTCTTGCTTAAAGACGGGAGGGTGATCAAAAATGATTTGGCGGATAAGGTTATTCCGCTTTATACCCAAACGCAAGGAGAAAAGGGGGGAGTAGAAATATTAACTAAGGATAAATTACTGCTTACTTTTAATAACGGCCGCTTATTTATTAATTGGCAGGATACGCTTATCAGCCCCGGCTCAGGTATCTATAGTAGTTTTCGGCATAAAGATAGGTGGTATAGTTCAGTACAGGCTGACTGGCGCCTGCAAAAGATACAGGACAATAGATTGGTAGCTCAAGGTGTTTTTGAGCAGCTAGGGCTTACCCAGAAGTGGATTTTAGAAATCGGGGATAATTTTGAAGTATCTTTGGATATTACGATAGATACAAAAGATTTTTTTGATGTACAGGAAGGGTTTATAAACGTGATGTTAAGCAAAGAATACACAGAGTGGTTTAGCCCGTTGGAAAAAGGAGAGTTTGCATCTACCGAAGAAAAGATTAGAAGTTGGAAGCCGTATTTACCGGAAGATGTGTCCAGGCGCTGCATCGGGCTTAAGGCTGAACAATCAGATGCGAAAGATATTCCTTCTTTCGTCTTAGAGCAAGCTGAGCATGCGCCAGGTGTTTGTGCACAAATATTTGATACGGATTATGCAACTAATTGTCGTCTGTTGCAGTATAAAATATTGGGGTTATATAACTATTCGCCGACCCAGGCTAATATTTTAAGATTGTTTTCCGGGAAAATAATGTTTAATATCGCAAACATAGATCTTTACTTAAAAGATTTAGAAGAGGAGTTTACGCTTTCTACCGAAAAGGCGAGATTAATGTTTGAAAATGGAAAATGTATTATTTTTTGGAAAGGCGAGAACTTAACCAAAGCCAGTCATATGAATACGCTGCTTTATGCCAACGGCAGATGGTATTCTTCTTGCCATGCCCAATGGAAGCTATTTAAGCAAGAAAAAGATGTGCTTGTGGCTTGTGGCAGCTGGCCCAACCTGCCGGTTATTCAAACCTGGCGGCTGGGGATTGCGAAACAGAAGTCTTTTTTCTGGGAGGTTGGTTTAGAGATAGAAAAAGACGTTAATATTGCTCAGCAGCATCTAAGATTTATGGGCAAAGAAGATTATGAGTATTGGTTTAGCGATTATGGCCGTGGTATTTTCCCAGCCCAATTTTTAGATGCTGAAACTGACGTCTTGCAGCGATGTATTCCATCAGGGGCCTTTGGCATACAAAGCAACGGTAATCATTTACCGGCAATAGTATTGAAATTTTCTAAACAGCTTGGAAATTTTGCTAAAATATTTAATTCGGACATCTTTTACCGAGCAAGAATATTGCGTATCGACAAAGTCGAACCAGAAAACAAAAGGAAATTTGTCCCGGGTAAATATTCTTGTTTTAGCGTTGAACTTGCTCTCCCCGAAAAAGGGCCACTGCCCACGCAATCTCCGACCGGTGCCTTACAACGCAAGAATCTAAAGTTTGTTTTTGATAATGGCAGCGGTTGTCTTTTTTGGAAGGATAGGCAGCTGACAAAAGAGCTGGGGTTATATACTTCTTTACGCGCAGAAGGCCGCTGGCATGATTCACGTTCTAAGGCGGTCTGGGATATTATAGACCAGACCGCGGATAAGATTACAGCTTGCGGCAGATGGTTATATTTGCCGATAAGGCAAACCTGGACAGTTAAATTGCAGACAGATAATATTATTGAATTTATTGTTGGCCTGTGCGTAGAGAAAGAAATAAGCTTCGATCGGATCCAGACAAATATTATGGTCTCCGAGAATTATAAAAGATGGTATGCGGATGCAGCCAAGGGGCAGTTCCCAGAATTTCAAAGGGACATTGATTGCGATTGGCAGAGTATCTGGGCCGGTAAAGAGGAAGAGAAAAAAGATAACGGGTATATAGCAGTGACGAACAATGGGCAAACAGAAAACTTGTTGCCAGACATAAAGATGCTTTGTCCGAGCGCAAATATATCAGGGGCGTTGAATATTATTAACTCTGACATTTATCATCGAGCAAGAGTATTGCAGCATTTAAAAAAAAGGGAGATGTCTTTTTCCCCAGGACAATATCCATATTACCAGGGGCAAATAGTAATCGAAGGGGCTTAAATCAATATGATGATTTCTGTGGTAATCCCCACTTCTAATCGGGAACATAAGCTTAAAAGATGTATACTGTCTTTGCTTGCCCAGGCTTATCCGAAAGATGCATTTGAGATTATTGTCGTGGATGATCGTGGTGATTACAAGATAGAAAAAATGCTGCTTGACTTAAAAAAAGAGCATACACATCTTCGTTATCTTAAACAAAATTGTAAAGGGCCGGCAACCGCGAGGAATTTAGGCATAAAACATGCTAAGGCAGATATCATTGCGTTTGTCGATGATGATTGCCAATTGGAAAGAAATTGGCTTAAGTTAATGGCTAAGACGCACGAAGATTACCCCAATGCAGCGGCAGTAGGAGGGGATACTCTTTGTGCCTCACAGCAGCCAGCGGTCTTGGCCAGTCAGTTTTTAGCTACCGGTAGCATCCAAACTGTTATAAGGGGGGACAAAGAAGTTATATTTTTCCCTACCTGTAATGTATCGTTTAAACGCAAGATATTAGAGCGCTATAATTTTAACGAAAATTTTCCCTTACCCGGCGGGGAAGATTTAGAATTTTTCTGGCGCTTATTTAAAACTGGGATGCGCTTTGTCTGGAATAAAAATATAAAGCTCTGGCATTATCGTGATAGTAAAGTAAAAAACTTTATCCAGCAGGCATATATCTATGGACGCGGTAATCTTTTGACTAAAAGCCTGCACAGAGATCATCCATTGCTTAAGGAATTAAAAACCGGCAAAGCTATATTTTGGCTGGCAACCTTGATTAACATCATAAAAATCCCCCGGTTTAGTTTTTGTTTGGGGCGAAGACTTATAAAGGACAATAGGATCAATAATTTTTATCAAAGAGCAGCAATATATCTATTTTTTGTTGTACATAAAATCTTCTATATCTTTGGCAATATCGCAGAATATTTAAGAATACAAAAACACAAAGAACTTTTAGATCCCCGGCAGCATACTTTTCCGCAATTGCTTATTCTAGATATTACCCATTCCTGCAATCTGTCTTGCCGGATTTGTGATATATGGAAAACAAAGACGCAGGAAGAAGATCTGAGCAGTGCGTTCATTAAAAAGATGCTTGTTCAGGCAAAACAATTAGGGGTAAAAGAAATCGCTCTTTCCGGAGGCGAACCATTATTGCGTAAAGATATATTCGAGATAATAGAATATGCAAGATGTATCGACATAAAAGATTTAGGGATATTGACCAACGGTATATTGGTTGAAGAACAGTTGGCGAGATTAATACCATATCTTGTAGATAACACGATCAGTTTAGTTATTTCTTTGGATTCGGTAAGCCCATATATACATAATTACATCCGCAACTCTGATTTTGCCTGGGGCAAAACAATGCAGGGCTTAAAGGCGCTTTCTAGATTAAAACAAGAATACCCGCAGGTAAACTTTAATGTAATCGCTATAATTTTAGATAATAACTTAGAAGAATTAATATCATTGGCTTCTATGTTAAAGTCTTTTGGCGTGAATTCCTTGCAATTTCAGGCCTTACTTAGCAATAATCTGAACATGGCACAAAGAAACGGATCGGATTTCTGGATAAAAAAAGAGCGGTTAACCGTCCTTGACCAGATGATAGATAAGCTAATACAATTTAAGGCAGACGACCCCCGGTTTATAAAAAATTCTGTGCGGAATTTATCGTTGATAAAAAAATATTTCCGCAATTTCGTAACCCCGGATGACGTGCAATGCGCTTCGGCCAATAAAACTGTTTTAATATCAAACCAAGGCCAGTGCACGACTTGTTTTACGCCTTATGGCGATATAAAAACACAAGATTTAGGACAAATTGTCAAGAGTCATAACATAATCATAGCTAATGAAACGGCAAAGAAGTGCAAAAAGCCATGTCTTTTGCCGTGTTTTTGTGATATGGAATATGAATGTTAAATATTTAACTAAACTTGGTTGGAATAACTTTCTTTTTTGGCTTTCGCGGAAAATAGATTATCCGCTTATACCCCCGGATATGGTTCAGGTCAATTTTACGTTTCAATGTAACCTGGCATGTAAAATGTGCAATATGCGTAATCAGATGGAGCTATTGCAGTCCCAAGGTAAGCGCACAGAGATAGATTCAGAGACCTTTTCAAAAATTATACGGCAAACCAAAGAACTAGGCACAAAAAGCATTTTATTTATTGGCGGGGAACCGTTGTTAAGAAAAGATTTATTGGACCTGGTAAAACAGGCAACTAATTATGAGCTTAATACGATTATTGTCACCAATGGTCTTTTACTGGACGAGGATAAAATTCAAGCGTCTTTTAATGCCGGAGTGAACTGGCTAAGTATTTCCTTAGATGCGGCATGCGAGCGGTTATTTAGCCAGATTCGTGGTGAAAATACTTTGGGCAAAGTAATTCAAAACATAGAAACCTTAAACAGGCTAAAAGTAAAGCATGAAAAGGACTTCCCGAAAGTAGTCAGCGTTTGCACAATAATGAACGACAACTTAGAAGAGCTGCCAGCCATAATTAAACTATGCCGCAGATTAAAAATAGAAAAACTCATCTTTCAGCCGGTAGTAATCAATAACGCCGATCAAAGCCAGCGCGAATTTAATTCCAAGGTTTTTATTCCCCCCGCAAGATATCCGGTTTTGGACCAGGCAATTGATCGGTTAATCGGGTATAAAAGAGCATCGCGCGAAAATTTTGATTTTATCGCGAACAGCCTCACCCATTTAGAGACGATAAAAAAATATTTTAAGCAGCAGTTACATAAACCGCCGATGCCGTGTTATGCCGGTTACAATCGCTTGCAGATCACCCAAGATTATGTCGTTTATTTTTGCATTCCGCCTACCCAAGGATGCGAGAGCTCTTTTGGCGATGTGAGCAAAAACGATCTGCGGGAGTTATGGTATTCTAAACAGGCAAGAATAAGACGAAGACTTATTCGTAAATGCACTGCCCCGTGTTTGCAGTGGTGTGCTTATCGAGATGATTTTTATGCGCTGGAAGAAGCTTTTCAGAAAAAGTTTTTCTTTAATCGGCGCTGGAGCAAGCAACAAAGGTTTCAACAACTGGGCTTGAAAATAGAAGGAGCATGACGTTGTTCGGTCTAAGCCAAAACAAAAAATCAGATCTGGCCTTAGTAATGTGTCCTGGCTGGGGAGTATCACAACCCCCTGTAGGCATTAGTTATCTAAAGAGTTTTTTAGGCGCTCATGGGATAAGTACGCAGTGTTTTGATTTTAGCCTTGAACTCTATAAACAGTTCCCAGAGAAAAAATTCTGGGATTTAAATCATCCTGAATATTTCATTAATCCTACAATGTTTACCGAATATATTCAGCCGACAATAGAACCAGATATGGATCGCTGGGCAGAAAAGATATTAAAGCTAAATCCTAAAGCCGTGGGCTTCTCGTTATTTATGTCAAGTATCAATGCCAGCGTGCTTTTGGCCAAAAAGATTAAAAGCTTAAACCCTAAAATTTTGGTTATCGCTGGCGGGGCTGAGGCAACCCGGATAAAAAGGGCCGTGATTGATAAAATAACTCCCTTGAGCACCTTAAACAAAGAAAGTTTAGATGTTTTTGATCTTTTGATTGACGGGGAAGGAGAGCAAACGATTTTAGAAATCATGCATGCTTTTAGTAAAAAACAGGATTATCAGGCTATCCCGGGCGTGTTTTATAAACAAAATGATATGTTTTTTGCCAATACACCGCGCCGCCTATTGGACGATTTAAATAGTTTGCCAGCGCCTGACTTTCGTGATTTCACATTAGATGCTTATGAAAAAACAACATTGCCGATTGTCACCAGTCGTGGTTGTGTAAATAAATGCACCTTTTGTGCAGATAGCCCCCTTTGGAAAACATACCGTTGCCAAAAAGCGGAAAAAGTGCTGGAAGATTTAAAGATATTAATAGCTAGGCATGGTATCGACACTTTTGAGATTGTCGATTCATCTTTAAATGGGGATATAAACCGTGTAAATGGAATTTGTACGTTACTTATAGATTCAAAAATAGATATTAACTGGTCAGCAAAAGTTCGCATTGCCGATGAGATGACATATCCATTGTTAAAGAAGATGAAAACTGCTGGCTGCTGCAGTCTTAGTTATGGGATTGAGAGCGGTTCACCGCGGGTTTTGGAGGATATGCGCAAGAACATTGATATCGAAAAGGCAAAACAGGTAATTCGCGATACACAGCGAGCCGGGATAGAAACTAATTGCTTTTTTATAATCGGTTATCCTACAGAAACAGAAGCAGACTTTCAACTGACCTTGGATTTTATTGCAGAGAATGCTGAGTTTATTCATCGTTTTGATCAAATAACGGGGTGTCACATAGAGGAAGATTCGTATCTAGGAAGAAATTTAGATAAATATGGCATTACGTTCAAAGAAGATGGTTGGTATGCCCAGGCGAATACCCCATCGATCAGGAAACAACGCTTAGAAAAGTTCCGGAACTTAGCCCGGAAAGTGCACAAGCATTATACATGTGAGGTTCAAAGTTAAAATATTATGGATGCGTTATTAGTTCAAGTTCCTTGTTGGGTTGTCAACAGCCCTCCCTATAATCTGGCATTACTTAAGGCTGTTTGCCAAAAGCAGGGCTATATTGTATCCTGTCTTGACCTAAACATAAAATTTTACCAATATCTTAACTCAAAACAAAAGGCCGAGTTATATAATAATCCAACTAACTGGTATTCTTGGGAATATGTTCAGCAGATAATCAGAGAGCACCAGAAATTTATTGATAAATGCGTAGAAGAAATTATCAAGGTAAATGCTCGTGTGATCGGATTTACAACTACCGGAATAAATAGCACGTTTGCTAAGATCATTGCCCAGGCAATAAAAGAGAATAGCCCCGAGAAAATTATTATTTTTGGTGGGCCATATTGTTTTAAAACAGAGTTTGGCCAGACGCTATTAAGAGAATATCCTTATATAGATGCGGCATGTTATCTAGAAGCAGAAAAAGCGTTACCCGCACTATTAAATGCCATAAAAACAAAAGGAGAAATTACTCCTTTCGCTGGAATGAGTTTTCGGGCTAAAAATAGGGAAGTGGTAGATTGTGGTGATATTGAATTTGTCAGAGATTTAGATTCTGTCCCCTTTGCTGATTACTCAGATTTTCCTTTAGAAGATTATACGGACAAAGAGCTACCGATTTCTACAAGCCGTGGATGTATTAATAGATGTTTGTTTTGCAGTGAGTCAAAAGCGTGGGATACATACAGATCGCGTAGTGCCAAAAATATTTTTCAAGAAATAAAGGTTCAGTTATCTGCGTATCCGTTTATCAAGTCGTTTTATTTTAATGACTCTCTTATTAACGGCAATATAAACGTGCTGGATGAACTGTGTGATCTATTGATAGAAAACAAATTAAATATTTCCTGGGGCGGGCAGGCGGCAATAAGAGAAGGTATGAGCAAGGAATTGATTGGGAAAATGAAAAAAGCAGGCTTTGCACATGTAAGCTATGGTTTAGAATCAGCAAGCCCGAAAATTTTGCAAAAAATCGGTAAACGGTTTACTCCAGAACTTGCCGAGACAATTATCAGACACACCAAAAATGCCGGTATTCGTACGGATGTAAATATTATTGTGGGTTTCCCCGAGGAAGAGGATGAGGATACCCTAGCTACCGCTAATTTTTTAAAAAAGAACAAAAGATTTATCGATGAGATATTCTTTCATCCCCTGGTTGTGTCCAAGGGGTCTTATTATTATGAGCAGCGAGATAAATTCGGGATAAAATTACCGGAGGAGTTTAATCCCAATACTTGGGTTATAGATAATGACGATAATACATTAAGCAAAAGATTACATCGGCTAGAATTTTATCAAAACTATATCGGGAAAAAAGGTAAAAGCTTTTTTGATATACCGGATTATTATCTATTTATCGCCAATGCCTTATTTACCAAAGAAGATTATAGCGCCGCAGTGGATTATTATGAAAAGGTTCTTTACTTTAGTAAAAACAAAGAAAAATATGACTTTCTGCAGAAAAAATTACAAAAAGCTCGACAGATGTCACTCGGTTTGCGATAAAAACCGCAGTTGTAAGGCGATATCTATGTTCAGGACGCGAACAAACTCTATCATAAAATTTATTATAAGTATTTTTATTGCGGCTTTAATATCTTCAGCGCTTATGATTGGTGTGTGCAAATTTTTGGAGGGCGGAAAGAAAAATAGCGTCATTATGAGCCAAGAGGAAGCTTTAATAACACAGCGTCATGGCCGGGAAAATACAAAATATAGATTATACTCATATCCTCAAGCAGATTTTAGTTCTTATATCAAGTGGACGGATGAGAAAAACTCTTGTTTTAGTATTACTTTTCCAAATGGCGTATCTGAATTCGCGGGCGGCCTTTATCTGACTTTGACCGCGAATCTTTTCCCCTATTTAGAAGATGGCCGATTAGAGTTTTTCCTAAAAGCTGATACCGATTCTGTAAAAGAGACAGAATTGTACGTATATTTACAAGAAGGGCCAAGGAAAGACAAGATGGTTGTGCGGTCTTTACCGCTTATGCTTTCTTCAACCTGGCAAAAAGTATCTTTGCCTCTCAACCAATTTTCAATGCCAGAGAAAGAGATAGCTATGGCGGGGAATGAATTATTTTCCTGGGAGATACAAGGATTTTTATTTGCCTTAAAAATGGCGAATCGCAAACAAAAAGTAGAATTACGGATTAGAGGATTAACCGTCACAGAGGCGGGAGATGTTATTTATGTCATATTGTAAAATATTTAAGAAAATCATCATTGTTTTTATATATGCCCTTTGTGTCTTACTGTTCACAGAAGGGATATTAAGGTTAGCTGGGAATATTTATGCTCCCTTGCCTAAACCGGGACAGATATCAGAAGGAGCGTTTAATATAGTGTGTTTTGGCGATTCTTTTACTTACGGATGGGGAGTGGATGCAGCCCAGACTTACCCCCGGCAGTTAGAAAAATTGCTAAGTGATAATGAGCTTTTTGATAAAAAGGTCAGGGTTTTTAACCTGGGTGTCCCGGGCTCTAATTCCAGCCAGATCTTAAAATATTTATATAAGATATTAAGTAACTATAAGAAGCCGGAGATAGCGATCATCCTTACGGGCGTAAACGACTCTTGGAATTTTGCCGAGAGCAACCTTTTAGAAATCACCAGGCCATCTTTACCATTAACTATGCAGTCAAAAGCAAAAATATTGCTGGCCAAGGCTAAAATTTACAAGCTCTTTAAAATTATTAAATTAAATTTGAAAGGGAAAACGCTTAAGGCGCAATCTGACCCGTTTAAAATAATTCCTAAATATGAGAGCGTGGGTATAGATAGCCTAAAAAAATTACTGGAATATAATTTAACAAAAATGATAAAAGTTGCGCATGCCAATGGAGTATGCATAATTTTGCATAGTTATCCGCGCGGGGATCCTTACGGCGGAGAAATTGGCAAAAGTGTTGCCGACCGCTTTTCTGTGCCGTTTGTCGATAATACTTCACTTTTTGAAAAAAAATTGGAACTGTTAAATTTTGCTGACTTATTTTTATACGACAATTCCCATCCTAATGCGGATGGATACAAAATTATAGCAGAAGGATTAGCTAAAGTAATTATCGAACAGATGAAAAACAAAAAAGTTACTAAAACTAAACGGGATAATTTTTTATAATGCCCACATTGAAATATTTAAAGAAATTTGAGAAAGATTTGGACTATTATTTTTCAGAAATCTTGGAGTTTCCTTATGCTAAGCCGCAGTGGATTTATATGAGTTTAACTCATAACTGTACCTATGAATGTAAGATGTGCAGCGTGGTAAGAATATTGAAGGAGTATGAATTGCCGCTAGATACAGCAAAGAAGGCCTTAAATGAAATTGCAGCCTGGGGGCGGGATTGTGAAGTTGTAATTACGGGAGGCGAACCTTTTTTAAGAGCAGATATTTTTGAGTTGTTTGATTATGGGGTTTCAAAAAATATAAAGATGGAGGTTGTTTCAAACGGGGCATGTATAGATGAAAGCCTATCGTATAAGATTATCTCTTCTGGCATCCAAAATATTGCTATATCATTAGATGGAGCCCAAGAAGCCACCCACGATTTTGTAAGACAGAAAGGGAGTTTCAAAAAAGCAGTCAATGCAATCACAAACCTTGTAAGGGCAAAGAAAAAAACAGGTGGCGGTCCGCAGATTTCTGTCTGGACCACAATAATGAAAGAGAACGTAAATGAGTTATTTGATGTTATCCGCCTTGTAAAAGATCTCGGGGTGGAATGTCTTGTGTTTCACCCGGTTATTGTGGCTCAGGATGATATGCAGAATACATCCAGTGAAGCCCCTTTTTGGATAGGTGAGGATAAGCTTTATGCTTTAAAGGGGCAGATAGACAAAATTGTAAAATATCAAGCCAAATATGGGCTGGTGGCGTTTTTACATGATCCGTATCTTTGGCTTAAATACTTTGAAGGGACTTTAACTAAACAAGATTGGAAATGCAATCCGTTTGTTTTTGCGAATATAGGACCGGACGGTAATTTTAGAAGTTGTGGTTCGGCATTTGGCAATATAAAAGCAGCGGGAATTGAGTCGTGTTTACATACACAGCAGGCTGATAAGGCAAGAAGGTCAATGAAAATGTGTACAAAGCCGTGCCTCCAGACTTGCTGGGCGTATCCAGAGGCTGATTCTTTAACGCAAATTATAAAAAGGTTTATCTTGGGCGTTAGGGAATCTGGCTTAGAGCAAAAAGAAAAAAGGTGTCTTATAGAAAAAGGATTATATGTTTTAGAAACCTATGAAGCAATACTGAGCGAAAAAAGCCATGTTTGCACTTAAAGAAGTTATATTATCTATCACGAATAGATGTAATCTAAATTGTACAATGTGCGATATCCCGCAACAGCAAATGCCGGAACTAACAACAGAAGATTGGAAACAGGTTATAAAAGATGTCTCTTCTTTTGGGGTGCAGACGATCGTATTTAGCGGGGGAGAGCCGTTATTGAGAAAAGATATATTAGAATTGATTGCTTGTGCCAAAAATAATAATCTTAGTGCTTGTCTTACTTCTAACGGCGTCTTGGTTGATGAGAAGGCATCTTACGAACTTTCGCGTGCCGGGGTTGATGTGGTGAATATTTCCATAGAAGGAACGCCTGATACGCATGATTATTTAAGGGGCAACGATACCTTTGCTAAGGCAATTTATGCCTTAAAAGCATTGAGTAGAGAGAATATTGAGTGCACGATAGCGACAATGGTCTCAAAGTATAACTATAAAGATTTGCCGTATATTTTTGAATTAGCCAAGAAACACAGGGTAACCACAGTACGCCTTCAGCCGTTTAGTAAAATTTTTGTAACAGAGCCATTAAAAGAGAAAGATTTTTTTATAAAAGAACAAGATATAGATAGTCTTAAACAGATTATCGAAGAAGTAATCGCGTTAAGCCGCAGATACCATATTGCCACTAATCCCTTGAGTTATTTGAGAAAGATCCCTTATTATTTGAGCGGAAAAAATAAATCCCCCCGTGGTGGGTGTAATGCCCTATGGACCTCATGTCCTGTAAATAGCCGGGGAGATATTTTCCCCTGTTGGGTCCTGGCGCAACAAGATACGGTAATCGGCAATTTAAAAGAAAAACGATTTTTTGAGATATGGGATTCTAAAGAACACAATCATATTAGACGTTGCATAGTTGATAATGCATGTTCTGGGTGTATGATGAGTTGTTATGATGAGGTTTATGGACAGGATCGGGGTTTTGAGCATTGGCGGAGAAAGGTACAGAGGATAAAAAATGCCAGTTTATATGCAAATATAATCAATAAGCTTGTTCAAAGGGCAAAAGGAGAAGCATTCCAGCTGAAATCAAGATATCAGTTTTATCGCTCTTATCGCGGACCAATAAAGAAAGTGTTTAATCGAATAGTTAAAAATACAAAAAGAAATGTTTTGCGCGAAAACAATAATTATAAAAATGATACAGAAAATGTCTTGCGCGAATTAGAAGACGTTAAAAAATTGCTTCAAAAAGAAAGAGATTGTTATCTATGAAGGTTGGTCTATATATCCCATCCTTTAACGCAGAAAGATACATAAAAGATGTGTTAGAGGCGGTTTTGAGACAAACGCAGGCACCTGCCGATATTGTCTTGGTGGACGATGCCTCTACCGATAAGACCGTTCAAATCGCCAGCCAGTATTCGGTGCGTCATATAAACCATATAGATAATAAAGGGCTGGCTGCGGCCAGGAATTCTGCGGTGAAAAATATGGAGACAGAATTTATTGCTTCTTTGGATGCAGATTGTGTCCCAGAGCCCGATTGGCTGGAATGTTTATTGACGAGATTGGATTCGCCGAAAGTCGCGGCAGTCGGCGGAAAATTAATCGAAAAACATACGACGAACGTATGTGATCAGTGGCGATCTGTACACATGAAACAACATTGGGAAGAGTCAAAAAACTTGCCGCCTTTTTTATGCGGTTCCAATATAGTCTTTCGTCGTCAGGCACTTTTGGATGTTGGGCTTTATAACGAACGGTTCCGAGATAATTATGAGGATGTAGATATGAGCGAGAGACTGCGGGATAAAGGTTATATCCTGCGCTATGAACCTAAAGCCAGAGCGCATCATTTAAAACAAGATGATCTTTGTTCGGTTTTAAATAATTATTGGAAATGGAATTTTCCTTATTACGAGAAGAAGAAATTTTATCACAATCAGAAAAATTTTGATCTTAAATTAAAAGATAACATT
>Ga0180009_10005249_pt1 | contig 13951 bp, 10 predicted proteins | sample OS_PC_MetaG_FD_123537 | JGI IMG/M metagenome (GOLD analysis project Ga0180009, IMG submission 123537) | Groundwater microbial communities from the Aspo Hard Rock Laboratory (HRL) deep subsurface site, Sweden - OS_PC_MetaG | ecosystem: Environmental > Aquatic > Deep subsurface > Groundwater... | reverse complement strand
TTTTTTGAATCGATGAATTTAAAATTTTCAATAGCGTAATCGTAAGCGTTCATTAAATCGACGTAAACTTTTCCGCCCCAGTCACGCGATATTTCATCGGTAAATTTTTGCCCGTAACCCGTGCTGCCTCTTGGATTGACCGCAATGACTACATGTCCTTTGGACGCGAACATCTGCAGATTCCAGCGGTAATGAAAATCATCGTTCCAATTTCCCTGCGGTCCGCCGTGAATTAAGAATGTTAGCGGATATTTTTTATTCTCATCAAAGAACGGCGGCTTAACCAAAATTGATTGCACTTTAGCGCCTTCTGCGCCATCGCTCCAAAATGTTTCAATTCCATTCATTTCAAGTCCGGAAAGAAGTTTTTGATTTGAGCGCGTAAGTTGTGTTAAATTCTTTCCATCGGTTGAAATGCTGAAAACTTCATACGGTAAAGTTGACCGCTGATTTTTGAAGAAAAGATTTTTTCCATTTGGCGAAATATTTAAGTCTGAACTTACAATTTCTTTTTTAAGAAGTAAGTTTTTCCCGTTCGTTATATCGATTTTATAAATAGGATTATAAACTTCATTTGCGGCATTGTAATAAATAAATTTAGAATCCGGAGACCAAATTATTTGACCGAATGAAATATCCAGATTATCCGAAACGGATTTAATCTCTTTCGAATTGCGGTTATAAATCATTAGTCTTTGTTTGTCGGCTTCAAATCCGGCGCGCTCCATTGAAGTAAACGCGATGAATTTTCCATTCGGTGAATAAACCGGCTGATTATCATTCCCTCCTCCCGGTGAGATTTTTTTATAAGGCGTAATTTGATTTTCTTTTATGTCGGTTGTGTTTATAACAAAGACATCATTGTTTGTGCTGGCAGCAAGCATTTTGGAAGTATTCATCGTGAATGCGATTTCGATTCCATCAGGAGAAAAATTATAATCATTAGCGCTGCCCAACGCTATTGGAGGAACATCAAAAGCGCTCATCAGAGTTAAGTCGTAATATTTCTTTCCGGCAACATCCATTAAGAATAAGTGACTTCGTTTTTCTCCGCGCCAGTCGTTCCAATGTCTGTACATTAGTTCTGTAAATACTTCTACTTGAACAGTGTTTGCAGCTTTTGCTTCATCTTTGTTTTTTACGCATTCTTGAGTAATACATTCGGGATAAATACTCGAGACGAACAGTATCTTTTTTCCATCCGCGGACCATCTTACTCCTGATGCGCCGGAGTATAAATCTGTCAATTGTTCGTCATTCGCTCCATCCGGATCGCAAGTCCAAATCTGTCCTCCTTTTGCGTAAGATATTCTTGAAGAATTAGGAATGAACTTAGGCTGACTTTCGGTCTGCGGACTATCTTTTAACACTCTTATATTTGTGCCGTCGGAATTGATTAGCCAGATATCTGTCTGCCCTTTATTTTCTTCCATTGAATACTCGGTAACGGTAAACGCAATTAGTTTACCGTCGTTAGATAGCTCAACAGCCCCAACCCTTTTCATTGCCCACAAATCATCAACAGTAATAGCTCTTTTGGTTTGTGCCGTTAGAGAAAAAGTGATAGTTAATAGCAAAATAGAAGTGAATATTTTTTTCATTTAGTCCCCGTATTAAATAACATTCTTTTGAGAATTAATTTACTAATTCTGGGATGAAAATTAAACACCAATAATTTTGAGGCAATTAATGCGGCTGAGTAGAGCGGAAATTCAGCAAGTGAGTTTATATTTTACACACAGGGTTTTTAAAGAATGATTATGACCATGATCAGGACAATGAAAATGATAAAAACTGTATAATTATTTAAAATCCTAATCATGATCATAGTCCTTGGCAATTACTGCACTTTCAGATTATTAATCTGATATACGGCGTTGAGTAGATTTCCAATCTGCGAGAAGAGGCATCAGCGTCAACTTGTCAGTCGTAGCGTACGAAGGCAGACCCGCGTTCCACCAAAAAAAAATTGAATGCGGATGACACAGATTGTACGCCTGCCTGCCGCAGGCAGGGATTACCACGGATGGTTCTTTAAGTGCAGAAGGCAAAAATCCTATCTACGCCCACTTGTCCGTAGCGCGAGAAGGTGGATCCGTGTTCCGTTAAAAAATAGTACGCTGATATACACTGATTTTTTACGATCATTTGTGATAAATTCCCCAAGCCGCAATGCAACCTTCAAGGTCTAAAAACTTTGTGACCTTGAAGGTTTATAGAATTCCTTAACCTCGAAGGTCGCTGTTTTATGACCTTCGAGGTTGCACATAATGGACACTATTTGATTAACAACATCTTACGGCTCTGGGAAAATTCGTTTACTTTTAGTGTGTATATGTAAACGCCGCTGGTAATTGAGACAGGAATCAAAAAGAAATAATAAGGTTACCGTCTTTAATGGTTATAATTGTCTCATCTGGTTCCATTTGGCAGCCTGAACAGCCGGATGCAAAATCGCTGCTGTATGTGCCCATAATTCGAGTTCGATTATTCTCATCTACAAAATACGCTCCGCTAAAAATTATTTCCTTTCCAGTCTGAACGATGCCAACTTTTATTGAATCCTAAAAATATTCGCTATTTACAACAAGATGGAAAGCTCCGAGTGAATCGGTTAAGGCAATCCGCCGTTCGAAATCGAGATTATTTAAAGGGGGCGGCTCATATCCGTTTTGTAAATCAATAGATAACCCATAAAGTTGAACGGTATAATTTGACTTATCTTAAATGCTATCGCACTCTACCGAACCATAAACAAAATATTTGTGATAAGGGCGGTTGGCTCAGATCCGAAATTAATACTGAAAATGGTAAGTAATAATGAGTCTATTCCAAAAAGCAAATAAACCTTAAAACGGTTAAAAGGATCACAAATGAGTCAGAATTAACCCACGACTTAAGTCGTGGGTTAATAGGCGAACCGTTTCAACGGTTTTCAATTCATTCTCAAACCTGCCTGCCGGTAGGCAATCTTGAATTTAAACTCTTTTTGCAGAAGACTCATTCGTATTAAACGGAATCTCAATCAATTTAAACGAAGATAAATGTGATTTGCTGGATAGCATATACCTTTCAGCTAAATATCCTATCATCAATGTGTTACTCCATTATTGCCCTGATGAAAAAATAACCAAAGATTGCCTCAAGATTACGGGGAGAATATTGGAAGAGATTAGTTAAAACATCCGTCTGATGATTTATAAGTATTTTTTATTATATTGGCTCGTGAAATATATCCAGCAGCTTATAGCACAAAGTCACCTATTATCAGTATGTATGTGCAAGTTGATTGCTGGTCTAAGTAAGTTAGCGGTTAGTTTAACCAACGACGAAACGACTTAACAAATCAATATGTAAATTGACAACAATGGCAAAGAAAAAAACATTTTGGCTCTCTTACGACCTTGGACTTAAAGGCGACTATAGTTCACTTTATAGATGGCTTGACAAGCAAAAGGCAAAGGAATGTGGCGACAGTATCGCTGTTTTTAATTTTATATGTTCAACTGCCAACCCACGAGAGGAAATTAAAGATAGTCTTCTTGAAAGCGTTGAATTTAATAAGACTGACAGAGTTTATTTGATTTGGCGTGAAGACACCAAACAAACCACTCACGGAATATTTCTAATCGGACATAGAAAACCAGCACCTTGGGAAGGCTATTTCACAACAGATGCTGATCAAACATTCGACTTCTAGACTATGGCAAAAAACATTATTGCAGATACTGGTTTTTGGTTTGCCCTTTATGAACCAAGGGATAGTTTTTACATCAGTGCAAATTTAATAGCTGGACTAATTGTCAACCAGAATATTTTCCTGCCTTGGCCTTGTCTATATGAAACTATTAATACAAGGTTTGCAAAGCACAAAGAATATATGCAAGCTTTTGAAATATTCGTAAGCAAAGCCAATGTGAGCTTAATAAACGATGAAGAATATAAAGAACGAGCATTGAAATTAGTTTTTGAATATTCAAAAAACGGTAAGAGACCGTTCAGTTTGGTTGACATTATTTTAAGAGAAATACTCTCAGATGACTCTTATAAAATTGACTATTTATTGACTTTTAATACTGGCGACTTTATTGACATTTGTTACAAACGAAAAATTGAAATATATTCTTAACGACATAAACCATTCAGCTAACAGCATTGCGAACCATAGCTAACAGACTTAAACAGTAATGACAGAATCAATTTTTAGTAAAATATATTCTTACCGAGAAAAAGAGAACAAAAACTCAAAAGAGAATTTTATAATAGGAAATTTTTGCTCATTGCTTACAGACAGACAAGAAGCTATTAAATGGTTTTCTTGAACATCTTGACTTAAATCCAGACGAAGAAACAACTGTTAAAACACAATCAATTTATGAGTTTGGCAGACCAGATATTGAAATAAATATCCCCTCGGCAAACACTTGCATACTAATAGAATGTAAAATTGAGCACTTTGAAAGGCCTAACCAACTTGAAGACTATAAGAAAATATTGGAAGGCAAAAAGAAATCAAGTTGGCATCTAGTATATCTAACAAAGTATTATGACTTTAGAGAAAATGGTAACACGAAAATAAATTTACATCTATTGAAATGGTTTGACGTTTTTCAAATCATTGACGAGGGCAACTCAACACTTTCAAAAGAATTAAAATCATACATAAAAGATGAAAATATGGCAGAATCAAAAAACTTCACCTACACAGACTTAACAGTTTTGAAAAACATTACTGGAACAATCAGAAAGATGGACGAGGTGCTTGACGGTATCAAAGAATACTATGAAGCGAAAATAGGGACATTATCAAAGGAATCTGCAAGAAGCACAGGACTGAAAGACGAACGATATTCAACATATCAAGGATTTGACCATCCAGCTAGTCATTTTTTTAGTATTAGTTTTGGTTTTAGGTTGGAAAATGAAATATGGGTTGGTTCTAGAGTTTACATTTCGACGGCAGCAAAATATAAAAAGACAGATGCCTATTTGAAGTTGTTTAAGAGAGTTTTAAAAAGTTGGGAGATAGAGGAATTTGACAACTGCGTTACTATTTACGACCATAAACCAATTGCACAATTTATTCTAGAAGAGGAAGAACAAGTTCCGGCAATGGTTGACTTTTTGAAACAAGGCGTTGACAAACTTGAAACTTTGAAAAAAATTAACCAGAAAATATTTAAATAATTGGACAATCTTGGACATACAATAGAATACTGTGCCAGAAGATAACAACACATTTACGATAGCGGGGAGAGTTCTAAGAAACCTCCGAGGTTTTGTTTGTACAACTAGAGGATTACAACCTCGGAGGTTTTGCTCAATAACGCCTGTATTCCAAATTATTACTGTCTTTTTGGTCCCGCGTTAATAACTTCTTTTGAACACCCTTTTTCGAAGAGCTTGAAATTTTCAATAAATCTTGCTGCAAGCGCGTCGTACTTTTTCCAATACTCGTCTTTATTGCCCCACGATGTTGACGGATCAAGTACGTCTTCCGGAACATCCGGGCAGCTTTTAGGGACTTCGAAACCAAAGAGTTTATCTTTACGGAATTTCGCTTTATCCAATTTACCATCCAAAGCTGCATTCAAAAGATTTCGTGTGTGACGAATACTGATCCTTTTTCCAACGCCAAATCTGCCTCCAACCCATCCCGTATTAACAAGCCAAACATTGGCGCCGTGCTTCAGCATTCTTTGCTTGAGCATTTCGGCATATTCAAATGGGTGACGAACCATAAACGGAGCGCCGAAGCATGCGCTAAAAGTAATTACCGGTTCTATTCCCAAACCAATTTCTGTGCCCGCAATTTTAGAAGTGTAACCGCTGATGAAATGATACTGCGCCTGTTCGGGGCTAAGTTTAGCAATTGGAGGAAGAACGCCCGATGCATCGCATGTTAGAAAAATTATATTTTTTGGATGAGTTCTCACAAATCCCTCCGGTACAATATTCGGAATAAATTCTAAAGGATAAGATGCCCGCGTGTTTTCGGTAATTGTGTCGTCATCCAAATCAATTTTTCTGCTCACAGGATCGAATACAACATTTTCGAGAATCGTTCCAAATTTTCTAGTTGTTTCATAAATCTGCGGTTCGTGTTCTTCGGAAAGACGAATCACTTTAGCGTAGCATCCGCCTTCAAAATTGAACACACCTTGCGAGCTCCATCCGTGCTCATCATCGCCGATTAATCTTCTTGTTGGATCAGCAGAAAGAGTCGTTTTTCCCGTTCCGCTTAAACCGAAGAATAAAGCCACGTCTTCGCTGTCCCCAACGTTAGCGGAACAGTGCATTGGAAGCACGTCTTGATAAGTAAGTAGAAAATTAAGAACCGTGAACACAGATTTTTTTATTTCACCGCCATAAAGTGAGTTTGCAATGATTGCCGTCCTTTGCTGAAAATTCAGGATGATTCCTGTTTCGGTTCTTGTTCCATCTGTAATCGGATCAACTTTGAATCCCGGAACGGAGATGACGGTAAAATCAGGCACAAAATTTTTAAGTTCATCTTTGTTCTCGGTTGTGATGAACATATTCCTTGCAAACAAACTGTGCCAAGCTTTTTCGGTAATTATTCTAACGGGCATTTTGTAATCGGGGTCGGCGCCTGCGTAACAATCCTGAACGAACAGTTCTTCCCCTTGCGCCCAAGCTTGGAAGCGGCTCATTAGTTGACTCCACTTTTCGTGCGCATAAGGACGGTTGTAAACGCCCCACCAAATATCATCCTTCGTGGATTCTTCCATTACCACAAATTTATCCGCAGCCGCTCTTGCAGTGTGCTTGCCGGTATTTACAACCAAAGGACCTTGTTTTGAAACTTTGCCTTCATTCCTGAAAATGGCTTCTTCGTAAAGAGCTTCATCGGACAAATTCCAGTAAACTCTATCAAGAAATGTAATCCCTTGATTCTTAAGTCTAAAATCGGAAGCAAGTTCCATTGCTTCTTGGCTTGCAGGGGTTTTGAATTCCAAGTATTTACTCATGACCAATCCCTCACTAGTTTTCTGTCGCCAATGAAAAGTTCGTTAGGTGAGTTTGTATCTAACGCCCACTTCATTCTTTCGATGCCTTCCGTGATTTCCTTTATCGCTCCGCAATAGCTCAACCTCAAGTAACCGTCAAGACCGAATTCCTTTCCGGGCACAGTAAGCACCATAACTTTGTCTATCAATAATTTTGAAAGCTCGTTCGAATCTTTTTCATACGCGCTGAAATCCGCAAAACAATAAAATGTTCCGTCGGGGGAATTAACCTCAACTCCATTGAAGGAGCGCAGGAGAGAGAGCATGATATTTCGATTGTTTTCTAATTTAACTCTTAAACTTTCTACACCGGATTGAATTCCGTTAATTGCGCCAACGGCGGCTTTCTGCAGCAACACTGAAGGTCCTGATGTTTGATGACCTTGAATATTCGACATAGCTTCAATTACTTTTTTATTGCCGACTGCCCAGCCGATTCTAAATCCTGTCATTGCATATTGTTTTGATACTCCGTTGATCACAATAATTTTAGAATTTTCCACAGATTCTTTTGTGTAGTCGAAAGCGCTGATTGGTTTTCTTCCATCAAAAACCAAACGATGATAAATATCATCCATAATTAAATAAATGTCCCTCTTCTCACAGAATTCAACAATCTCGGCAATGAACTTTTCCGAATACATCGCTCCGGTTGGATTGTTCGGACTATTAATAATTATTGCTCTTGTGTATGAGCCGACTCTTTGCTCAATATCTTTGAGTGTTGGGTAAAAACTTCCATCTTCGGGCAGAGCCGGAACCGGAATAGCGCCAACTAATTTTGCCATATCAGGATAGCTTACCCAGTACGGCGCGGGGAAAACAACTTCTTCTTGCGGATTTAAAATAGCTTGAAGCGCAACCATAATTGCTTGCTTTGCTCCGGATGAAGCAATAATGTTTAACGGCGATACTTTTCTGTGATAATATTCTTCTGTGTAGCGGATTATCGCCTTTTTCAAATCGGGAGTTCCATCTGCGGGAGCGTAACGGATTTCCCCAGAATTTAACATGTTTACTGATGATAAAATTGCGTCCATGGGCGCGCGGCTTTTTGGCTCGCCTCCGCCTAAATGAATTACCGGTTCTCTTTTTTCTCTTAAAATAGCGGCTTTTTCGTTAAGCGCAAGAGTTGGAGAAGCTTTGATTGATCTTGCGATTTGACTAAGTCTCATTTAACACCTAAAGTTTGAAAACATTTTTAAGATTATGCACACCCAAAATTATCCCGATTAGTTATGTTAAGCAAGGAGAAATTGGATTATTAAATGACTCACAAAACTTAAAGTTGATTTTACTGAGTAGGTTTAAGCGTACAATGAATTTCAGATAGAGAATAGCGATTATGATAAAAAATTTTGTAATTCTCACAAATCGTTTCCAAACTATGAGTAAGAATTTGTAATTTTACAAAAACCAAACTGAATAAATTTTATTTATGATTAAGAGCAAACACGAAATATTATTAGGCGACAGCAGGGAAGTGCTGCAAGAAATCACTACTGATTCCATCGATTTGATTTTCACTTCACCCCCCTATGCAGATAGGAGGAAAAACACTTATGGTGGGATCCATCCAGATAGATATGTACAATGGTTTTTGCTTATTTCAGAAGAATTATTTAGAGTTCTTAAACCAACCGGAACATTCGTTCTGAACATTAAAGAAAGAGTAGTTAATGGAGAGCGACATACATACGTACTTGAATTAATACTTGAATTACGAAAGCAGGGATGGCTCTGGACTGAAGAATATATCTGGCATAAAAGGAATTCGTACCCGGGTAAATGGCCAAATAGATTTAGGGACTCATGGGAGAGAATTCTTCAGTTTAACAAATCCAAAGAATTTAATATGTTTCAGAACGAGGTAATGGTGCCAGTTGGTAATTGGGCTGATTCTCGTTTGAAAAATCTTAGTGATAAAGATAAAATTAGGGATAATTCAAAAGTAGGAAGCGGGTTTGGCAAAAACATATCAAATTGGGTTAACAGGGAAATGGTATATCCTACAAATGTGGTTCATTTAGCAACGGAATGTAACAATAAGAATCATAGTGCCGCTTTTCCAGATGCATTACCGGAATGGTTTATAAAACTGTTTACAAAAGAAGGCGATACTATTCTTGACCCCTTTATGGGCTCTGGCACAACAAATGTTGTTGCCAAAAAGATGGGCAGAAATTCAATCGGGATTGAAATTATGCCTGAGTATTATGAGATGGTTCTCGAAAAAATGGAATCAAAACAATTATTATTATTTGACAAAAAGGTAAAGTATGAGGGCGTTAAAAAGAGATGAAATTACATTTTATGTTGAAAAAAATATCGGTGAATTCCATAACAAGAGGTTTTCTAGTTTAGAGAAACTTCAGTTGAAAAAGATTCTGAAAAGAAAAAACCCATATTTATTTAGAGCAAAGAATATATTAACATCACAAGATTTAGTGAAAACATTTCTTGATGCCCATCTATCCTCGCAGGAGGAAACTTTATTCGGTGATTTCCTTGAAGGTCTTGCAATTTTCATTTGCAGTAACATCTATGGAGGCTGGAAATCTACAGCTGAAGGCATTGATCTTGAATTTGATGTAGCTGGAACTCGAAACATTCTTTCGATTAAATCGGGACCCAACTGGGGCAATAGTAGGCAAGTTGCAAAAATGCGTGAGGATTTTAATCGCGCAAAAAGAATTTTACGAACTAGTAGTAGTGCTATTAAAACATTCCAGGCAGTAAATGGTTGTTGCTATGGAATTGATAACAAGCCAGATAAAGGTGATTACTTTAAATATTGCGGGCAACAATTTTGGTATTTTATTTCTGGTAACGATAAACTTTTCGTTGAAATTATTGAACCATTAGGACACAAAGCAAAAATATGGAATGGGGAATTTTTAAAATCATATTCTAGAATTCTAAATCTATTTACTCAAGAATTCTCCTCAGAATTCTGTGATGATGGAGTTATTAATTGGGAAAAATTGGTTCGATTCAATTCAGCCCGTAAATAAAGCCAATTATACTTTTTTCTTCCTACTTCCCAAATCCATTAAGATTGAACGCCGACCAATAGAACGGATGGCTGAAAGCGGAGGAGCGATTCAGCCTTCCCTTTATTTTGACTAAGATATCGATAAAAATCTGTCATCAATTTGTAAGTCGCCAGGTCGTCAACCTTCCACAAACTTGCTATTGCGCTTGGAATTCCCGCGTAGAGGAATCCTCTTACAAGTCCAATCATATCGTCATTCTCAGCGATTCAGATTCAAATATAGAACGAATAAAAACAATGGATTAAGGGGCTAAGGCACACCAGAGGCGGACAAGTAAAAATACTTTCCTGATTATACTGAAAAGATAAAAAATAAGTAAATAGCGTTTTATACTAGTTTACAACAAAATAACATAAGGTGACAAATGCCACACTCTATTTCCTTAGATGGTGATGATAATAAAAATTCTATAAAAAGCATCAAAAATATTTCAAAAGAATTAACCCACCAGCTACCGAAAACGCATTGAAATTCAAGGATCAATCTTCGCATTGGTCAATCATTTCACAGTTTAACTGTATGATTCTTTTACTCTTTTAAATTCTCTCGTGTATCTTTAATCTTCGTCTTGTGTCTATCTAACTTCCTTCTTATCTTGCGCTCATGTTTTTAAGATACCGCATATTGTTTATCCTATTTCTGCTACTTGTAAGCTGCGACGGCGGACTGGCTCCTGTGGAAGAAAGCACAGCAACCGGATTTAGAGGCAGAATAACTTTTAAGGGAAATTGGCCTGTTGAGTTCACTCAAACTCATATTGTGTTATTTAAAGACCCTCTGAATTCCGCAGGGGATTTTAACATACTTAATCTCAAATTTGTCGGCAATGCAATTCCCGCAGGCAGCACGGAATATTTTTTCACAACCGATGGTAATGCTCTGATCAACGATGTTAAAGCCGGAGAGTATTCCTATCTTGCTGTGGCGCAGTCTAAATCAATAATACTTTCACTAACGCGCGATGCATGGGAAATAATTGGTCTATATTCAGACGCAGCCGATCCAAACATGCCCGCAAAAGTAATTGTCCCGGAAAGCGCTATGGTAGACAGCGTTAACATCGTTTGCGATTTTGATAATCCGCCCGTGCAGCCTCCGGGTGGTTAATACCAACATTTTAAGAGAATGCCCGCCATGAACATTTTAAATAAATCTCTCTTTGCTATACTAATTTTTTCATCAATCATTTCTGCCCAAAAGTATTCAGTCAGCGGCAAAATAACTGACACAAAAAATCTCCCGCAGCTTGGCGCCAATGTACTCGTAAAAGGAACATTGATCGGAACATCGAGCGATGAAAAAGGAAATTTTGTTTTAAAAGGTTTAGTGAAAGGACAGCATGAATTGATTGTATCGATGCTCGGATACAAAAGATCCATTGTTCCAATCGTTATAAAAGACAAAAATATTTCCGAATTAAACATTTCACTTGAGCCAACCATTTATCTTTATGATCAAGTTGTTGTAACTGCGGGGAAATATCAGCAGGAAATTAAAACACTTCCTGTAAGCGTGCAGATTGTTGACGCGGACAATATTTCGAAAAAAGGATTTCAACAATTGGATGAAGTGCTGCGGAACGTTCCGGGTGTGAGTATGACTCTCGATCAAATTAGTATACGGGGATCATCAGGATACAGCCGGGGCGCGGGAACGCGCATACTCGTTGCGTTTGACGGCATTCCGCTTTACTCCGGTGACTCCGGAGAAATTATCTGGAATCTTGTTCCTTTAATGGATATCGACAGGGTGGAAGTTATTAAAGGCGCGGCGAGTTCACTGTACGGCTCAACTGCATTAGGAGGAGTGATAAATTTAATTTCAAAGAAAAATTCTTCTAGTTCGGTCACCCTGCTTCATTCGGAGGCCGGGATTTATTCAAGTCCTTCGTACGAAGAATGGGATTGGTCCAAAAGTTCGCGAACATTTTACAACACAACTCTTTCGCACAGTGGAAATTATGAAGGATTGGGTGTTTCCGCTACTGTAACAAAATTCAATGATATGGGTTACAGACAAAACGATTGGGAGAACCGCTACTCTGCTTATTTGAAAACTGATTACGCATTTAACGAATCCAATTCCGCTTCGATATTTGTCACCGGATTCACCCGCACAAAAGGTACGTTCAATTACTGGAAGGATATCGCCAATGTTTTGGTTCCGCCCGATGCCGATCAGGGTGAAGAAATCCCTTCAACAAGATTTATTTTCGGAGGCGCATATAATTATTTGTTTTCGAAAAATGTTTCGCTCAGCTTTAAGCCAAGTTTGTACACAACAAATTGGGAAGACGAATCCGAAAGCGCCAATAAATCAAACAGCAAATTATTCAGATCAGAAGCGTTGATGAATTACAAAATAAGCGATGAAATTATTCTTGCATCGGGAGTCGAAGTGCAAACAGGAATTGTATCTTCAAATATTTTCGGAAATCATACCTCAAACGGGTTCGCAGTTTTCTCACAGATGGAATATGTTTTCACGCCGTTATTAAGATTAACCGGCGGCATCCGCTATGATTACTTCGACATTGATTCACTTTCAGTTGAAAATTCGATTTCTCCCAAGGTTGGCATTAATTATCAATTAAGCAGCGCCAGTATTTTGCGCGCTTCGGCTGGAAAGGGCTTCCGCTCTCCTACTCTCGCAGAAGCATATACTTCAACGACAACAAGCGGAGTAATGGTCAAACCGAATCCGAATATCAAATCCGAAACTTGTTACTCATTTGAAATTGGATTCAATCATTCATTCGGTCCAAGTTTTGTTATGGACGCCGCCGTTTTTCAAAATGAATATTATGATATGATTGAACCGAAAATTGATCCCGCCGATAGTAAAGTAATTTTTGAAAACGTTACAAGAGCGCGCATACAAGGCTTTGATTGGACTTTGATGCTTGCGCTATTGGATGACAAATTGAATATTACGAGCGGTTATACTTATCTGAACCCGAAGGATCTTAATCTTAATAGGGAGCTGCGTTATAGATCGAATCATCAGCTGAACTTTGTAGCAAACTATGATTTATCTCCGGTGGAGTTTGGTTGTGACATTCGTTACCTCAGCCGCGTTAAGGAAATTGATTATGAACTTGTGAGTTTGGGAATAGTTAAAAACGGCGATGAACGCGTGGATATTTTTGTCCTCGATTTTAGGGCGGGACTAAATCTATTTGCGTTCAATTTTCCGGGACGAATTAACTTTAATATAAAGAACGCTCTGAACTATAATTATATTGAGATGATCGGAAATCTTGCTCCTATAAGAAGTTTTGTTTTAGGTGCAGATATATTCTTATAATCAGTGAAAATTCGTGGAAAAAGAATCTGCCACTAATTTCACGAATTAACACGAAATGTCGAATCTAGTTTTTATTAATGATTCTCGGATAATATACCCAAAATAATTATATTTGAAGGGAAAAATAATTGTCGTTGAAAGGAAAAGTAGTTGACATTGATCAGGCGAAGTTTTACCTCGAGTACATATTGAAATAAGTAATGCAAAACGAATGCTATTGGATATTTGTCATTATACAAAGCCGGAATTCTTACAAAGTTATCTGAATGAATTCTGCTATAAGTTCAATAGACGCTATTTCGGTGAAGCGTTATTTGATAGGCTTCTATTGGCTTGTGCTACTTCGAAAAATGAATTTAGGTATAGAATACGATAATTATATAAAATTTTTATTAATTATTAGCCATAGTTTTTAAGCGGCATCGCTGTTGAGGGGCTGCGCCTTAGTGCATAATTTCACAAATACAGTGACGTATAAAATAATGGCTAAATGTATTAGCTCTGTCAATAAGTTAACAAAAGTATAATAACTAATCTAGGGTATTTACTTCCTGCCAC
>Ga0180009_10005248_pt1 | contig 13951 bp, 10 predicted proteins | sample OS_PC_MetaG_FD_123537 | JGI IMG/M metagenome (GOLD analysis project Ga0180009, IMG submission 123537) | Groundwater microbial communities from the Aspo Hard Rock Laboratory (HRL) deep subsurface site, Sweden - OS_PC_MetaG | ecosystem: Environmental > Aquatic > Deep subsurface > Groundwater... | reverse complement strand
ATTTAAGAACAATAATAGATATTATTATAATAACATATGAATACAACACATTCAGGTTAGTAAATACATATAATATATATGAAAATGAATTGAGATATATAAAGCCGATGACAAAAGAAGTGGTAAAGGTCGCTTTTAATTCTTTTATTTTCAAAAGGCTTAAGATAACTTTTCCAGAAAAAAGAAAAAAAGATATAAGAATACATAAAAAGGGAAAAAGAAAAAAAGAGAATGTTTTCGAAGCCATTGAAATCCAAAAAAAGATGCCTAAAACACTTATCAAATATGATAATATAAACCATTTATCCCCAAAATACTTTGAGACAATTTCTCGAGCATTTTGGTCTTTTTGGATACGATCAGTTTTACATCCTAATTGATTAATAATTTGAGACATTTTATTAATTCCTAATGATAGGTGTACACGGTAATTACCTGACTAATTCCATACCACTGTAATCAGAACCCGCTTAACATAATTCAACATTCTCCATGAATGGGTACGGCCACTATTGTGATTCTTTTGAAAAAAGTGCCCCCAAGCACTTGATCATAAGCACTCCCCCTAACAGAAATAAGGGTGGCACTTTTTTAATTTTTTCAACAAAGCTTTCACCTGCATTAAACCAGCCCTGTCCTTCGCTCGGATTGGTCAACAATTTTTTCATTCTTTTCCAACTGAACCATACACTCATATAACTGATGATAATATCCCTCCTGATCCCCTGTTCTGTACTCCCTTGCGGGACATACGAAAAAGGATTCTTTTTAAAAGGGTTTTCAATAATAGTTGAAACAGAATTGAAGTTTTCATATAAACCCTTGATGTTGAGCCTTTTTTCTTTTTTGGCAATTTCATAAAGTTCTGTTCCCGGAAAAGGGGTCGCATTATTGAATTTGACAGAATCTATGTCAAGCTGTTTGCTGAGCTCTATGGCGCCCATCCTGTCCTCATGTGTCTCTGTGGGCAACCCATAGATAAAAGAAGTGCTGACATGGAACCCTATTTCCTTTGCTGCCTTGACAGCATCGACACATTCGGCAACTGTCTCGCCTTTTTTGATTATTTTCATGACACTCTCGGAAGCGGTTTCCATTCCAAAATCAACGCTCGTGAAGCCTGTATCATAGAGCGCTTTAAATAAATTGGGATCAAAATTATCTGCCCGCCCCTGAAAACTGAAGGTCATCCTGCCGAATATGTTGCTGTTCTTGATTAAATCAATAAGTTTGAATACCCTTTTTTTATTAACAACAAAGTTGTCATCAACGAAATAAACATGCTTTACTCCGTAATCCCTGAACAGGAGTTCGAGCTCTTCTATAGTGGACTCAGAAGTCCTGTACCGATAAAATTTCCCTGTGGTTATTCTATTGCTGCAAAAAATACAATTATAGGGACATCCCCTAGAGGACACAACAAAACCGAGGTGATAGCTCTTATCATCAAAAAGGTGGTAAGGGAAGCCAGGCATGTTATTCAAGTCTTTGATAATCGGACCAGGCTTATTATGAATGATATTCCCATTTTCCCTGTATGAAAGGCCATCAAGATGGGTATATGGTTTCCTCTCTTTAATACACCGAATAAGATCATTCAGAATCTTTTCAGCTTCCCCCCGGACGACAACGTCAATATGCTCGTAAGCCAATACTTCATCCGATGCGGCAGAAGGATGTATCCCACCGAACACGATGATTGATTCGGGGTATACCTCCTTTAATTTAATGCTTAACTCAATTGCCGATTTATAAGCGGCGGTCACAACACTGAATCCGAAAATATAAGGCTTGCTCATCGTTTTGACATGGGTCTTGATGACCGAAAGGGGATCGTCTACAATCTGCTCATCAACAAGCCTCATATCTATACCATCTTCGTGTGCAGCTGCCAGCAGATAACCGCATCCAACTGGAACATAAACCGGTAAAAAGGAACTAAATACACCCATTGTTTTTTTTGAAGACGAATTGATAAGAATCATATAATTTTTACCTCTATATTTGAATGAAGTTCTTTAATAATTTTAATATTTATTTGGAGGACATTTTTTGTAACTTCTCAATAAGTGTGGGGAGGAATTATAATAGTTGAGCTTCTGCCATTTTTATTTTCATAAGATTTGGCAGTAGAGGAATTCGACCTCTGTATTCAATACGATCTATCAGGTAATCCCAGAATGAAACCCCTAATTTCCGGCAAGTTTTCTTGATACTTGTAAATGTGTCCCGGCTTGCTCTTCCTGCCGGACTTCTGGTCGAACCACTTATTTTCCGTTTTTTTACATATTCCCGGATATCATTTTCACTCAAATTGTTGTGAAGGGGTATATCAGGTCTATTAAGAACCAAAAGCAGCTCGGATTTATTATCGGATATTCTTTTTAAGGCCAGGTCCAAAGAGGCATATCCTGTTTTCTGTCTAAAAATTTTATCAAAACGTTTGTTGAGTTTTGTTTTAAATTTAGAGCTGGGATTTAATTGGTAATCTTTCAGTTGAGAATAAAAATCCCATATGCCTGATCTCACTGATTCGATCAATTCTTTTCGATCGTGGGTAAACCCTATTAATTTTTGAATCGTTCTTTCTGCATGAACCCAGCACAGAGCATGTTGAAGAATATTAAATTGTCCAGCATCATCAGAGACGATCACCAGATTTTCATTGAACCCATGACTGATAAGGCTCCCAAGAAGACCCCCTTCTGTAGAAATTTGGATATGCCGGCGTTTTGTTATGCCTTGGGTCTTAAGAAACTCAAGCCATTCTTTTTGATCCTCAAAATGACCGCCCTTGTGCGGTCTCATTTTTTTTATTTTATCCCGGGGTAATTTTTGAGATTCCATGTAATTTAACGCTGTCGTATCAATAACATAATCTAAATATGATGCTCTGAGCAGTTCAAGGAAATTAATACGGCTTTTACTTCCGGTGCTTTTGAACCATGCAAAAAATTTATTGCCAACGTGGGTGCAATATCCATTTTTGCCATTGTGCCTGGCACCTGTATCATCTACATTAACATAATTGGACATCCCAAGCCCGGTTGACAAAATCATATCCTTTTCATGATGATAGCGGCCATTGTTCTCTGATATTATTCTGTTGATCTGTCCTGAGGAAATTTCCACATTATATTCTCGAAGCTGTTCTGCGATTAAAGGCTGGGTGACATGGCCATGGTAGTATTGATAAAAAATAAAAGCGATCAATGTTGAACCAAAATGGCTGTTGGAAATCCTGTTTGATAATTTCCCTGTGACATAATCTCCGGCTGGGGTCTGGTAACGGGCTTTGCGATATCTGATATTCCAGCTGCCGATTACAATATCCTGAACTATAAAATCCTGGTACCCTTTAAAGACACTCCCCTCTGGTATGAAGTCAGGTTCAATGACCTTGTCTTCATGGATTTCAAGTTGTTTTGTTTTAGACTTCTTTTTCGACCCGGGCCTTTTTTGGCTTCGAATTATCTTTTTTCTCTTGTTTGTCTCTTCGTCGAGATTGGATGGTTTGATTTTGGGTTTGGGCTTTTGACCTTTTAACTGGGCAATTTCATCTTTTAAACCTTGAATCATCTCCCCTTGCTGTTTAATATATTCTATCAGCTCTGAAACTAAGGGGGTGATTTCATCTTTGGACATTTGAAGTATTTGGCTTAATGATTTCATCATTGATTATCTATCATATAAAAACCACGGACGCCAGCCTTAAATGAAAAAAATGAATAAATATTTTGAAGAGAAAAATTTATTAAAAAGAATGAATTTTGAATACTTACCCACACTTATTGAGAAGTTACCATTTTTTAATCTAATCGAATGATTTTTATTATTTTTTTTTATATATCCCATCTTCCTGTTATATTTTTTTTTTTATTTTTTGAAGTATTTTAGGTTTTATCCTTTTTAAAAAAGAATTGTGGAGAATGACGAATATACAATAAACTGCATACAGGAGATATATAATCATAAACAATCGTAAAGGCCAGTGGACATATCGAATCTCAATCTTATTGAGACCTGCGGGGATTTCAATTGCACTGAGTCCATCCAATTCGAATTTAGACGCACGCTGTCCATTGAGATAATAAGTAAGCCGTGGATTATCGGAAAACAGATATTGAGCGACAACGGGCATGGATGATTCAAGCTCCATGCTTATATAGCTTGCGTCATCGGTGTTAAACGCTTTAATTTGCACCTTGGGTTTCTCGTTGGCATGTTTCAGGGCATCAGGATCAGAGATATTCTCAGATCCAAAGACCTCTACTTCAGCAAGACTCAGGAAACTGTCATTCAGAGGTAGTGTACCCGAGAGTTGAATACGCACGTATCTGGCCTTTACTCCTTCAGTAACTAACGTACTTTTAGGCATAGGAGTTGAGAGTCGCTGATGACTACTCCAAGTCTCAGGGCGGAGCTGTAGTTCAGATGGCGTATCACTCTGTAAAAAAGGTTTATTAGAAAGGAATACCCAATAATCATTAAGACGAGATTCAGCAGCATCTGTTCGATTCCAAATCCTTACTCCGTCGATCTTTTCATTCTTTCCTAAATCGATATCCAACCATGCGTTTGGATCCATACCCGAGTGCGTCACTGATCCATGGCTGAAATCGCCATCAGTGTTGCCATCAACCGCTAACAATGACTCTTTTACGACTCCTATGGAGCTTTGCCTCGTTTGTTTCTTTAATGCTATATTATTATAATTGTCAAATGTAGTTTCCGTAGGAAAAATCCTGAAATAACCGTTATCGAAAAGCGAAGTGCTCATCGATAGGTCTTTCCGAGCTTGTACCTGGAATTGAAAAATAACAACGCCATTGGGCAGGTGATGTACCATGGACTTATCAATTTTTTCGTATAAAGGCCCTAATACATCGCCTTTTACATCAACCTCGCGTACAACAATATAGTCCGCCCCGGTGTTTAACACTAACCCCCAATCTAGTCTTGTTGCAAAAGCAGATGCCTCTATAGCCACAGGCATTCTGCATATGTACTCAGAACGGGCGCCATGGCTAGTTGCAAAACCGCCGTAGGAAGATAACTTCAATTGATTTAAGGTAAAATAAGGAAAGGATTTTGGAAATGTCTCACTACCATTATTCCAGAAGGGTGTCAGGTCCAGATACTTTATTACTCTTTTATTGCTATGTGTTTTGAAGTAAGAACTTATCCCTGAAATTTGATCGTTGTCTAACGCAATTTTATTTGTCCTTAATGACAAAACGGTATTGTTATTTGAATAATCAAACATGGCATTGAAATGGGGAAGAAGAAACAGGATTATGGCAAATGTATAAACATAAGCCTTCCCTGGAATTAAAAGCAAACAGGCAAAAAGAAAGCCTATAAACATCTCAAATACGAATGCATTGTTCAGCCCCATTTCTGTAGCCAGAACAGGCTTGAATGCAACAAAGTAAGCAGTAAAAACCGTGAATAATCCTAGAATGGCCACTGCGACCCGGATTGCGAGTTGGGGTCGGTTTTCGATTACGCCCTGCAACATTAGTGCAATCATTGCGGAAAACATCAGGTGCGTTGGCAGGAGAAATCGCTGGTATAAATGCATTTTGCCAATCACTGGTATCATATAGAAGAAAAGATCACTTACAACACTAAAGTTTCCATAAATTGCTAAAATGGGAAAAATAGAGACTAAAGCAAACGTCTTGAACGTCCGCCACGCTTGGTGAGTGAGCGTGGACGCCGAATTTTTGGTTAAAAGAAACAAGATGGAAATCGTAGTGAATACTATACCCAATGAAAATGCGTTTTCCTTGATGGAATCAACACGGGACAAACTAGGGAAAATTGCCCACAGCAAGTTTTGCGGTAAGTCAGCGAGTTCATGTGCTGCAAAGTTTAAAGAGGCAAATGAGTTGCTTGGTGTCTCGAGGTGAAATGAATAGACAGCGATTAAATATCCGCCTGTGATGAATGATGCGCAAACATAGGGTACAGAAGCGATAACGAGTCCTCGAACTCGTTCTGCAATGGCTATTTCCTGATCATCAACAATTATTATTTTTATTGCAACTAACAGGGCGGAAAGTGCGATGCCGGTTATACCAAGAGGCATGTACCCACCTGTAAAACCGATTATGATAGGCAGGCAGGCGAATAGGAGTTTCCGTATGTCAGGACTCTCTCGATAGGATAACGCACTGTACGTAGCCCATGGAATAATGCTTGCGCAAACAAGGAACGGTGGCTGGCCCAAGGCGTGAACCGTGTATATGCTGAATGCGAATGAAACTGCTACTAACCTGGCAACTGCAGGTTTGAAAAAAAAGAACCTGTGAAAGAGCTTAATTGAAAAATAGCAGGCGATAAATGAATGGATAGCTAAAAACAACACCAAAAAAAAGATAGCTCCTTCAAGGGTAGCTGCCTTTGCTGGGGCGAATAAACCATAAATCATGACAAGTGGATGGTAAAAGAAAAATGCCGGACTAAGAAAATAGTCGGAACTCCCATTGTGTAATGAGTAGTCAATAGCAGTAAAATGAAATGATGAGATAAGCGAATGTACTTTAACCAGTTGAGGCAGATACCAGCCTAATACATCACCTGTATAAAGATACCCTGCCATCAATCCGAATGACCCCAATGAAGGCCCATAATAGATAACCGTTGCTGCAAACGATATCAAAAGATCCGTATGTCGTTTACAAAAATCAAGGCATCCAATAATGACAGCATTTAATGTATTCATTGATTGAATCTTCTTAGTCATTCACCACCTCCTGGAAACCAATTAAGGAGTCTGTGTTTTTTCATTTAATAACCTTTTACAGGCGAGCCGTAGCCATGTTTTCCTTGAACCATTCCACCGAATCTTTAATGGCATGCGGGAGAGGGGTAAATTGGAATGATGGATTCAGGCGCATAAGTTTTTTATTCGTCACAGTACGTTTGTACTGGCCATCTGAATAGCTGCTGTCAAATACTATCTGTTTATTGTAATCAAATGCATCCGCTACATATTGAGCAATCTCCCCGATACTCACCTCTTGGCTTTCATCGGGAGCCAAAATCAATGGATCAACTTCATCATAATTAAAATATGCCCAAACGAAAAGCCGGGCCAGATCTATCGAAAATATGAATTGGCGCAATGACTTGCCAGTGCCCCAGATCACAAAGTCTGAACCGTCGCTGATAGCGGCTTGGCACTTGCGGATCATTGCAGGGATAACGTGACTATGCTCTGGAGCGTAATTATCGTTGGGACCGAATATATTAGTAGGGGCTAAGGAGATGAAGTTACATCCATACTGCTTGCGATAATACCGTGATTGGACATCTACCATTCGTTTTGCATGGGCGTAGCCCTCGTTCGATGGGTGGGGCGGACCCATGTGGATTACAGTTTCATCAATCGGCAGTTTGACATGGGCCGATAATGTTGGCTCCGGGAAAACGCATGTAGAAAGACATGACACGAGTTTTTTAACCCCGAATTCTTTGCAATTCTGCATTACATGCATATTTATAAGGAGATTGTTCTCGCACATCTCTACCCCTTGAGCCATATTTTTGTATAAGCCGCCCACGTCCGCAGCCAGATGAATCACCCCTGAGGGTTTGACGCTCTCAAACAGTGCTCTTGTTTGCTCCTTGTCGCACAGGTCGGCATCCTCAATGTCGACAAACACAAAGTGATAACCTTCTCGTGGCTCTATTTGTGTGACCCTACGTATAGCATAACCGAGCAGGCCATTGCCCCCAGTCACCATAATTGACTTCAATTATATTCTCCTTTTCATATTAGACTCAAAGACATGCATGGACTATTTCAGAAAATTAATCCCGGCATCAACAAGCAGATTCAAAAGTTATTTTAGCATTCTTCTTCTTTATCCCATTATTCATGCTTCTGAAAATTTATTCGCTCGCGCTCAACAACGAGTGGACGCTTGCGAACTTGGAAATGGATAGCACTGATATATTCACCGAGTATGCCAAGAAAAAAAAGGAGGACCCCAGAGAAGAAAAAAAGGGCCACGATCAACGTCGGCACACCGGGAGGGGCGACACCTTTGAACCATATTAGAGTAGCAATGAACGTAATTACCGCATAGCAAATAGACAGTGCGGCTGTAATAAATCCGATAAACATACATATCCGCATAGGAATATTTGTGAAGGAGATTAACCCATTCAAGCCGGTATCGACCAGAGCATACAAATTTGCCTTCGACTTTCCCCGCTTCCGTGCCTTCCAGGTGTACGGCACAGCAGTAGATCTGAAGCCACAGTTTGCAATCATGCCTCTCAGGTAAGGATAATAATCATCATATTGCCTTAATGCTTCATAAACTTTCTTATCAATTAGCGTAAACTCTCCTACGTTTAACGGGATATTGATATTGGCAAAACGATTGACGACATAGTAGTAAAGTCGTCGAATTCCGTGCATAATCGATGATTCTTCTCGTTGACTTCTTACGCCATAAACAATTTCATAACCTTGCTCCCAATGTTTTATAAACTCAGGTATCAGCTCTGGAGGGTCTTGCATATCCGCAGGCATAAAAGGAATGACTGCATCCCCGGAAGCTGCAAGCATGCCATTGAACATTGAATTAAAAACGCCAAAATTGCGTGAATTTACAATGATTTTTACACGTGGATCTTCATTTGCAATTTTGCGAAGAATTTTCAGCGTTTCATCATCAGAGCTGTTATCGCAAAATATATGCTCGTAATCGTAATTAGAGAGTTGCTTTGTAAATATTTCTTTTAGTTTCTCATAACACTCTCGCACGTTACCTTCTTCATTGTAACATGGCGTAACAACACTTATCTTTTTTTTATCTTTTGCCACAATAATTCCTTTTATATAAACAAAGTCATTTATTGTTTTCTAACTCAAAGAAACAGTTGGAAAACACATATTATTTTCTCCACATTTGGGTGCCGACCAAGGTTTAGGATGTCATCTTATACAACCCACCTTCTGCATTCAATGTAGATTGCTTACCCACCATGCCACACACTTTTGCATCAAGCGATTTGATCTTAATCCTGCCTAACAAGTCAGGGTGTATGGAGGTTGCTTCCAAAAGCCAGCTTCCAAACCCGCCATCCATCAAATGATCCTCAACCGTGAGAACTGTTGCGTAATCTTCAACCTGTCGTGCTTGAGCCTCTTTAACCTTCATACTCCACATCGGCATTGAATTGATCGACCAATTTTTCAGGTCAGTATCCTTGGTTATTAGTTGATGTACAAATTCAAGAGTAGCACCAGTGGTAAGATAAGTATCACCATGTTTTTTACCCTTCCAAATATTCAACCATTTACCAGGAAACACCTCTGGTATCTCAGAGTGCATACATGGTTCACCGGCCTTCCCTAAGCGTAGGTAGCTTGGCTGCGGATTGTTAACGATATATCTCATACATGCCCGTACTTCCATTGGATCACCAGGAGCTGCAATAAGCATATTAGGCATGGTACGCATCAATGCATAGTCTTGCACTGCATGATGTGAATAACCAAGATTTCCGTAGGCCAATCCACCACCAACTGCCACGACCGTTACTGCAAGTTTGTGGTAATCTATATCATTGCGAATCTGTTCGGCGCATCGAAAGATCGGGAAATTAGCAATTGAATATGTAAAAACATGATAACCTTCTGATGCCATACCAGCTGCAAGGCCAGCCATGTTTTGTTCTGCTATACCGGCATTGATAAATCGTTCGGGGAATTCATCTGCAAAAGGTTCGATCACCGAGTAGCCGATATCGCCGATGACCAATGCAATTTGTGGATATTGTCGAGCCAATGTCACTAGTTCTTCAATGAAAGCGTTACGCATATTTAATTTCCTCCCAAATCACTTAAGGCCTGCGCAAGTTGCTGATCGTTTGGAGACTTGTAATGCCAGTCCACGCTGTTTTCCATATAGCTGACCCCTTTTCCTTTAACAGTATGGGCTATCAACACAGATGGCTTGCCATTCTCCCACGGTGTAGATGACAAGGCTAATTCCAGCGAGGTGTGGTCATGACCATCAATCTCCTTTGCGCACCAGCCAAAGGCTTCTAATTTATGCGCCAAGGGTTCGATTCCAAGAGTGTCTGCTACAGTGGTCAGACTTTGCAACTTATTGTAATCAATAATAGCCACGAGGTTATCTAATTGGTGGTGACTGGCAAACATCATCGCCTCCCAGTTGCTTCCCTCATCCATTTCTCCGTCACCCAGAAGTACGAAAGTTCGCCAATCACTCCCCTGTTTCTTAGCTGCTAACGCTTTACCTACCCCAAATGGCAAGCCATGTCCCAACGAGCCAGTGGAAAACTCCACACCTGGAACCTTGTGGCTAATGTGGGTCATGAAGTTGGAATAATCGGTACCATAGCTTTCTAATTCCGATTTATCAAAATATCCGCTTTCAGCAAGAACAGCGTAAATCGCAACACAGGCATGCCCCTTGCTTAGTATAAATCGGTCACGATCTTTCCATTCTGGATTATCTTTATCTTTTCCCAAAACAGTACAGTACAACACTGCCATGATGTCGGCTATTGATAAAGCACTACCAATGTGAGATGCATTCGCCCTGTGCACCATATAAATGCATTGGATCCGAATATTGCGGGCGAGAACCTCCGAAGAAAACGGAGTGGTGAATGTGTTTTGTATCATTTATTTCTCCATAGATTATGAACTTTGATACCAAGCTGCTGTTCTTTGTATAGCTTCCTCGATACCGGTGCCCGGATCAAGGCCAAATTCAGACCGTAACCGTCTATTATCGGGGTAATACGTATTGGCGTGAGCACCGTGCAACGCTTTGTTTTCGATACGGATATCTACTTCAGATTTAAGTATACGAACTGCGAGACGGGCTAATTCTTCTATGGTAACAGGTTCTTCTCCTCCAATGTTATAGGCCATTCCTCCACGCCCTTTTAATAGAAGCAACCACAAGCGTAAAACCACATCTGCCATATACATATAACTCCGCACTGGCGTCCCATCACCATTAATTATAATTGGTTGATTGCGGATAATTGAATCAATGAAATTACCTATGGCAAAGTGTTTGTCCATCGGCAGATATGGACCAACCATTGCAAAACAACGGGCAATTGGAATGTTAATCTTGCCTTTTTCGTTTTCTATGGCGCAAAGCATCTCTGAAACCCGCTTGCCCTGGCCATAGGCAGAATCAGAAGATAAGCAGTCCAGCGAGCCCATGAATGCTTCGGGAATTGCGCCTAGCTCATGGGGAGTCTTGCCATAGACAGCTCCAGAACTGAGTAAAAGCAAACGTGACGTACTGCAACGTCGGGCATGCTCGATCACATGACGCGTTCCGGTAATACAAGTGTCCAGTACGTCTTCGGCCGATTTAGCAGCAACAACATCGGTTGCGGCATGAATAACGTGGGAGAACTTGGCATTTTTGGGTAAGGCAAATTTCCGCACATCACCCGCCACCCAAGTCAAGCGTGTATTTTCTCCAAATACCGGGTATGCTGACCGAAATACATTAGGATTGCGAGACACCACAGTAATCTTTATTCCGAGCCCAAGTTGTTGGTCGGCATGCAGCAAGGTGGCAATCAACCATTTGCCAATGATCCCCGTTCCACCGGTGATCAAAATAGATTGATTTTTTAATGCTGCCCAAGCGTCACCAACACCTTTGAGAACGTAATTGAGGTCATCGGTAAATGGAAACCTGTTGGGGTTATACATAATTTTCATATGAGTCTGTATCTTCGATTATTGAAAAGCAATAATTTCTTGTATGCGCTGATTAAAGTTGAGCGAATTAGCATGATAACTTCCATCCCGAAACGACAACTCAGATTTGAGCAGAAGGATCATTACTACTAATGCACACTCTAACGGCTTTCCAAGAGAAGTTTTTCCAAAAATGTCAGTAGAGTAATATTTACGATTACAAAAAAAAGTAAGCCAAAACAAGAAGTCGTACCCCTCCACACCCCAAAAGGCATCTTCCCAATCAATCGCAAACACCCGGCTACCATCAGACATAAGATTATTCGGTCCTAAGTCACCATGACAAATACAGGGCGCGTAATTACCAATTTCATTATCCACCAGCACCAGATGTGATCGAACAGAACGATGTATTTCGCTGGAAATAAGTTTATGGGAAGACAAATTATCAAGCGCAGCCCAAGCCTCAACCAACAGTGTCAGGATCGAATCTTCCTTCGGGATCAGAGACACTTTTTTAAAGCCTCGTAAACTACTGGTAAGCTCAACTGCAAAGCTGCTTACCTCGTCGAAGGTGTAATCGAACAGTGGCGGATTAAGAGCATTCATCACAAGCCAGTTGCGCTTGTCGGTGCCACTGCACATCTCAACATATTGCGGAGACAATTCTTCCGGGTAGAGCGCGGCCAGAATAACGGATTCCTTAAGCAAGGTTTCCTGTCCATGACTGTCAAGGTGGGTCTTCAAGAATCTGCGCCGTCCCGCTTTTTCAGCGATAAAAGCAGCGCTTAGAGTACCTGTATCGACCTTCCTGACTATAGCATCTGATATGCCAATTTCTGCGAGTACAGACGAAACATTAATCCCCGATCTAAGATCCGTCACCGACACATCTGGCTCATTGGAAAAATAGCGGAGTTTACTAAGCACTGTAATATTTCTTCAGATAGCTGACCTGGTCATATTTAAAGTGGAGTGCTAACGCGGTGGTGGCGTTGATAATTTGTGACTTCTCCTCATCTACAAGTTCATCAATGATCTGCTCGTCATACTCAGCAGTACTTTTCAACACTGTCCCCCAAGGTGCGATGTTCTCTTTTATTTCAGCACCATTCCAGCTTGGATAAAGCATACAGTCTTCAAAATCGATACCGATAAATGAGGATACATCCTGCATAAAGTTACGCTTATCACCGACTAAGTCTTCATAACGGAAAATACGTACATTATTAGGGAACATCTTGGCATACATTTCTACTGTCGAGTGGTAAATGTTCCAACTGATGAGATATTTGGACAAAGGTTGCGGAAAGGGACGGCGTTTGGTGTCTCGGTAGGCAGAGAAGGGGTTGCGAATGATGTGCATGATTTTCACACTTGGAAAGTCACGCACGATGCGTGCTGCATCGATACCAATAGCCGGCGAGTAGCCCACATAAACATTTTTCTGATTAACTGGAATGTGGTGGTTTTCCCAAGCGGCAAAAGTTGAACGAAAAAAGGCTTCAATCACCTTTTTGCGTGAGTGCGGACCTTCACCCAGTATGCGTTGGAACTCTGCAATGCGTTTGCCCTCATCAAGTTTGAGATCGGCGTCTCTGAACTTCGACCCGTTGCGTTTGCGTAAATATGTTTTCATTTCTTCATCGATCATCTGCTCATAGAGTTCAATCGCATTCATCCCTTCTGGGAATTCTGGGTAGCGATATTGCACACGTTCCACTGATGCGAGGAAGTCTGTAAAATCTCGGTTACCCAGCTGGGATTCGAACGGATACACCAATAACTTGGAATGACCATCTAGGTGCCGATGTGTCACATTTCCTCCGTGTTCGAAGCCTGCAGAGACCATAACGAGCTTAAAGTTGTTCATTTATAAAATCCTCCTGTTTAAGTAGTAGTCTTTGTTTATCTTTTTATTCTTAATTATCAGCACTTGAATATTCTTTAATTTGGTTCAGGCAAATATCTCTGACATTCGCATTGTCCTGGTAGGCTTGAGTCCATTCAATAATTCTGTCAATTGCTTTATCCAAACTCCATCTTGGCGACCAATTCAGTTTTGTTTTTGCTTTAGAACAATCGAGTTTGAGATAGTTAGCCTCATGCGGGTGTTCGCTATGGTCAATTTGGTATTCTGCCCCATCACCCCATCGTTGACAAAGCCTTTCAACTATCCACTGAACTGTCCTGGCATCCTTATCATTTGGGCCAAAGTTCCAACCT
>Ga0180009_10005247_pt1 | contig 13951 bp, 13 predicted proteins | sample OS_PC_MetaG_FD_123537 | JGI IMG/M metagenome (GOLD analysis project Ga0180009, IMG submission 123537) | Groundwater microbial communities from the Aspo Hard Rock Laboratory (HRL) deep subsurface site, Sweden - OS_PC_MetaG | ecosystem: Environmental > Aquatic > Deep subsurface > Groundwater... | reverse complement strand
TGCCGATGCGTGAGATTTCCCAGGACGACACGCCGACCAGCATGGGCGGCGAGAAAAACCCGCCGATTTTTGTTTACGATTGCTCGGGCCCGTATTCCGATCCGACCGCAACCATCGACATTCGCAAGGGTTTGCCCGCGCTGCGTACCGGCTGGATCGATGCGCGTAGTGATACCGAAATCCTGACCGACCTGAGCTCGGAATATGGCCGCCAGCAGGCAGCCAACCCCGAGCTGGCGGCGATGCGTTTTCCCGACCTGCACCGCACGCCGCGTCGCGCCAAAGCCGGTGCCAATGTCACGCAAATGCATTACGCGCGCAAAGGCATCATCACGCCGGAGATGGAGTTCATTGCCATTCGCGAGAACAACAACCGCGCGGCCTATCTGGAAAGCCTGCACCAGACCGGCCCGATGGGCGCCAAGCTCGCCGCGCTGATGAACCGCCAGCATCCGGGCCATAACTATGGCGCGAACATGCAGACCGAAATCACGCCCGAGTTTGTGCGTGATGAAATCGCCCGTGGCCGCGCCATCATCCCCAACAACATCAACCACCCGGAATCCGAGCCGATGATCATCGGCCGCAATTTCCTGGTCAAGATCAACGCCAACATCGGTAACTCGGCGCTGGGTTCCAGCATCCAGGAAGAAGTCGAGAAAATGACCTGGGCGATCCGCTGGGGCGGCGACACCGTGATGGATTTGTCCACCGGCAAGAACATCCACGAAACGCGCGAATGGATCATCCGCAACTCGCCGGTACCGATTGGCACGGTGCCGATTTATCAGGCGCTGGAAAAAGTCGACGGCCGCGCCGAAGACCTGACCTGGGAAATGTTCCGCGACACGCTGATCGAACAGGCCGAGCAGGGCGTCGATTACTTCACCATCCACGCCGGCGTGTTGCTGCGCTATGTGCCGATGACCGCCAACCGTATGACCGGGATTGTTTCCCGCGGTGGTTCGATCATGGCCAAATGGTGTCTGGCGCACCACAAGGAAAGCTTCCTCTATACGCACTTTGAAGACATCTGCGAAATCATGAAGGCCTATGACGTCGCGTTCTCGCTCGGCGATGGCTTGCGTCCCGGCTCGATCTACGATGCCAACGATGAAGCGCAACTGGGCGAACTGAAGACGCTCGGCGAACTGACCCAGGTGGCATGGAAGCATGACGTGCAGGTGATGATCGAAGGCCCCGGCCACGTGCCGATGCACATGATTAAAGAGAACATGGACCTGCAGCTGGAGCAGTGCCACGAAGCCCCGTTCTACACCCTCGGACCGCTGACCACCGATATTGCCCCCGGCTACGACCACATCACCTCCGGCATCGGCGCTGCGATGATTGGCTGGTACGGCACCGCCATGCTTTGCTACGTCACGCCGAAAGAGCACCTCGGCCTGCCGAACAAGGACGACGTCAAGGAAGGCATCATCACCTACAAGCTCGCCGCGCATGCCGCGGACCTCGCCAAGGGCCATCCGGGTGTACAGATTCGCGACAACGCATTGAGCAAGGCGCGCTTCGAATTCCGCTGGGACGACCAGTTCAACCTCGGTCTCGACCCCGACAAGGCGAAGTCCTTCCACGACGAAACCTTGCCTAAGGAATCGGCCAAGGTGGCCCACTTCTGCTCGATGTGCGGCCCGCATTTCTGCTCGATGAAAATCACCCAGGACGTGCGCGAGTACGCGGCGAAGGAAGGTCTCAGCGAAGCCGCCGCGCTGGCGAAGGGCATGGAAGTGAAAGCGGTGGAATTCGTGAAGCAGGGCGCCGAGGTTTATCGTAAGGTCTGAAAAGCTGATGGAAGATTTCGATATTGACGATGCCGGCAGCGCGGCAGACGAACTCGGTTTTCTGTTTGATAGCGCCGCGCGGCGTATTCTGCGCGACGAGAACCCGGCGGACTTCATGGCATGGTTTCAGCTTGCCGCCCCGCTGTTTGCACCGCAGTTCATGAGCCAGTTGCCGGATGATGCGGTCTTCCGGCGCGCATTTCTCACGCAGTTTTCCCGGCTGATCTGGAACAAGACGCCGTTGCCCGGCAACCGCTATCAGCCGCACCCCATCCCCAAACCCGAGCGCAACCAGCCCTGCCTGTGCGGTTCCGGCAAAAAATACAAGCAGTGCTGTCACGCGGCTGAAGGTCTGGAACGGGACATGCCCGAATTCAGCATGCTGCTGCATGTGCTGGAGACCGTGCCCGCCAAACAGTTTGCGGATTTACCCTTCTCGCACATGAATCTGGACGAGCTGGCCTATGTGGCGAATACCTGGATGAGCAATGGCAGTGCCAAGGAAGCCGCCAAACTGCTGGAAGGCCTGTTTGCCGATTGGGCGAAACTCGACGAACGCGCCGAGCCAGCGCTCTATTGCCTGCTGGACTGTTACGACCGTCTGAACAACCCGCTCAAGAAGAAACGCCTGCTGGAACGCGCCATGGCCGCGCCCGACAAAGCGCTGCGCGCCGCCTCCATGCAGCGGCAATGCACCATTTATGCCGACCGTGGTGAATACAGTCTGGCCTGGACCTTGTTTCAGCAGGCGCAGCGCCTTGCTCCCGACGACCCCGGCCTGTCGCATCTCGAAATCCTGATACTCAAAAGTCAGGGCGAACATGCACATGCCAAGGAGCGAGCCGCGTTCTGGATTGCCCGCCTGTCCAAAGACAAGACGGGGCAATACGCGGACCTGATCGCGTTTCTGCGTCAGGCCACCGACGATCTGGGTGGCTCCCTGCTGAACGTCCTGCAGGAAAACCATCCTGCCTTGCAGGAGTATGTCGAGTTGATGACGCGACTGCCTGCTCCGGCCTGTCATTACACGCTCAACCCGACCGAAAACAGCACCGGTCCGCTTGACCCGGACGCAGCATTACAACAACTATTTCCACAGTGGGAGCCGTATTCGCATGCCTTGCTGGAATCCAGCCCCGCTATCAACTGGCAGGATCGCTTGCCCTGGCTGACCTGGCTGGAGAAAAATCCGCTTGCCTGGCAAAGCTTCGAGATCCTGCTGGATATTGTTCAGGCGCTAAACGACACCGAGCCACGCATCAACGGGATGGAACATGACATGGTGCTGCCGCTGCTCCTGCGCGCCGAAGCCTTGCTGCGGCTCATCATCGGACAGCATCGCGCCGAAGGCCCGGTGCTCGAGTGGGGCTGGCGCGAAAACCGGCCGGCGCTCAGTCTGCTCGCCAGCCTGGCCTTTTACCATGCCGAACATGACGACCCGGAGCGCGCTGCCAGTTTGCTGGAGTGGTGCGTGCTCACACTCAACCCCAACGACAATCAGGGCTTGCGTGACCCGCTGATCCATCATTACCTGCGCGTCAATCGCATCGACGATGCCCTCCGTCTGGCCGCACGTTACCCCGACGATCTGCCCGCCATGCAGTACGGCGGCATACTGGCCTTGTACATGGCCGACAAAATCGAAGAGGCTGCGCGGCAACTCAAACAGACCGCTCGTGACTACCCCGCAATTGCCAGCATGCTGCTCAGCGCCAACCCGCGCCGCCCCGCGCTGAATGCCGGCTTCAGCACGCTCGGCGGCAAGGACGAAGCCTGGTATTACCGCGAAGACAACCTCGATGCGTGGCAGCAGAGCGGCGGGCTGGCGTGGTTGCGTCAGGCCTTGCCAAAACAGCCGGGCAGGAACAGAAAATAGCTGCAAGGAATGGCTCATCGCGTTAAACGCGATCATGTTGCCCTGCGGGTAAAAACCATATTGCCGGGACGAAGGCATCGGCTATCAGGCGCGCGAGGTGATTCTGGCGTTTGTGAAGGCGGATGCGGCGGAGTGAAGTGATTCGGCACCAACGGCTGTCTGCTGTCGTCTGGGGATTATCTGGAAATTAGCGCTTGATTAATCGTGTTGTGTGTAGCATTATTAAAAGCGTTATTAATAGTATTTTTGGGTGCGCGCCATGTCACATCTCACTGCCAACGACCTTAAAACCAAAGGGATCGCCGCGATTGAGTCTGTCCTTGCCGAGCATTCCGAAGCGATTGTTTCGGTGCGCGGCAAGGAGCGCTTCGTGGTGATGGATATTGCGCAGTATCACTATTTGCGCGAGTGCGAGTTGGAGGCTGCGTTGGCCGAGACGCGTGCCGATCTGGCGGCGGGACGCTTTACTGAGGCTACACCGGAAGAACATCTGGCGCGGGTGAAGTCATCAGCATGAATTATCGGCTGATTTTTACCGATCAGTACACCAAACGTGCGGCACGTTTTCTCAAGCGGCATCCCGATCTGGAAAAGCAGTATCTCAAAACCCTGCAACTGCTTGAGCTGAACCCGCATCACCCGTCGCTGCGCCTGCATTCCCTGAGCGGGAAGCTGCACACCTTGTATTCGGTTTCGATCAATCTGTCTTACCGGATTACCCTGGAAATCCTGATTCAGGACGAGCAGATTATCCCGGTGAATGTGGGCGACCACGACGCAGTGTATTGACGGAGATTTGCGGTGCATGAGGCGGGTTAACCGGGCTTGCACGCGCCGCCCCTATAATCACAAGCGCGCCGATGTGGTGCGCTTTTTTGTATCCCGCGATGACCGACCCTACTCTCTTGCTGTATGCCCTCATTCTCGGCCTTGTAGAAGGCGTCACCGAATTTCTTCCAATCTCCAGTACCGGCCACCTGATTCTGGCGGGGCAGTTGCTGGGATTCACCGGTGAAAAAGCCAAAGTGTTCATGATCGCCATTCAGCTGGCGGCAATTTTTGCGGTGGTGTGGGAATACCGGGCACGGCTCGGCCATGTGGCGGTGACGCTGAAAACCGAACCCGCATCGCAGCGGCTGGCGATCAATTTGATGGCGGGTTTTTTGCCGGCGGCAGTGTTGGGCTTTCTGTTTTACAAGCAGATCAAGGCTTATCTGTTCAATCCCATTGTTGTGGCTTCAGCGCTGATAATCGGTGGCTTGCTGATTTTGTGGGCAGAGCGTCGCAAACATGTGGTTAGCACCGAGACGGTGGACGATCTGACCTGGCGTCGCGCGCTGGCGGTGGGTTTTGCGCAGGCACTGGCGATGATCCCCGGCACGTCGCGCTCGGGTGCGACCATCATTGGTGGCTTGTTCCTCGGCATGTCGCGCAAGGCGGCGGCGGAATTTTCCTTCTTGCTGGCCATCCCCACCATGTTTGCCGCCACGGCGTATGACTTTTACAAGAACTGGCGGCTGTTTGACGTCAGCGACGTCCCCTTGTTTGTGGTGGGTGGCGTGGCCGCATTCATAAGCGCATTGATTGCCGTACGCACGCTGATTAAATTTGTCAGCCGTCACGACTACACGGTGTTTGCCTGGTACCGCATTATCTTTGGCGGGGTGGTGCTGGCAACCGCTTATTTCGGGTTGGTGGATTGGGGTTTGGCGCACTGAGAAGCGTAATTTCCGGGCGTGCCGGGCACGATGGTTGAGGCCGGATTGATTCAGTTAGGAACGATAAAAAACCGGCCGCAATTGCGGCCGGAAGGGTGGGTGATACAGCGTTAAGCGGGATAACCCGCGTCGGCGCAATCCAGTCGGCTTATTTCAGGTTCATGCAGTTGGCATAGTAGGTCACCGTGGCCGGCCAGTCGCTGAAGATGCCGAGAATGCCGACCTCCTTCGCCAGCACGTCGAGCACGGCCATCATGTCGCCTTCGCGCTGGATTGCCGCGTCGATGGTCTGGTAGTAGTAGCCATTGTTGCCGTCGGCCAGGATGCCCGAGCGTTCCAGTGTCCAGGTGATGATGTCGAGCCCGGCGGCGCGGGCGCTGTTCGCATAGGCCGAGGGCACAATCTTGCCGCTGCCATCGACATCAAGCAGCGCGTACATCGGCGGCGCGACGATATTGATGCCTTCAGCCTTGTAGCTGTCCAGCTCGGCAGCGCCCGGCAACTCGGCGGGGGTGTTGGCGTCGTCCAGATACACCGCCTGCTTGCCGAAGGCGGGTTCCTTTGCCACCCAGTAGCGCACGTCGCGGATGTCGAAGGACTGCGGCCATACCTTGCGTGGCTGCACGCCCATGGCCTTGTACTCGTCGATCATCTGTTGCGCGTACGCTTCCTGCGTGTAGTCGCCGACGCCATCGCCATCGCTGTCATACGGCATGGCTACGCTGGCACTCTTCAACTCGGGCGTCATTTTTACGCCGAGCTTCTTGAATAACGCGATGCTTTCCTTGTGGGTCATCAGCGTGCCGCTGGTGGGGCCGGCGTACAAGTCGGTGCGCCAGTTGGCTGTGCCGCCGAGATACTCGGCGACGGTGCGCGCACGCGGGTTCGACGCATCCATCTTGCCGCGCAGTGTCTTGAATTCGGTCAGGGTGATGTCGCTGGTGCGGCACTCGGCCGCGGCAGGTGTCACGAGGCTGCCGTCTGTGTTGAAAACGGCCGGCGTGAACGGCTGCGTGCACTTGGCGGCGAGCGGTGTGGCGAGAATATTGGTGGTGGTGTGCAGGTCGTTCTGCGCGTGGCGGCACACCAGTTCCTTGTCCTTGGTAAAGGTGACGTCGCACTCGACGATGCCGGCGCCCATGCGCGCGGCGGCTTCATACGATTCCTGCGTGTGTTCGGGGAACTGCATCGCCGCGCCGCGGTGGCCGATCGAGAAATCGCTTTTGCGGAATGGGCCGTTGGCGCATTGTTGCAGTGTGCGCTTGAGCGTGCCGTCCTGCATGTCCTCGACGAGGAAGAACGGGCGCGGGCCGAGCTGGATGCTTTGTGCGGCGCGGATGGATCCGCGCTGGTCGTCGCGGTCATGCCGGTCGTCGGCCCAGGCCGGTGCAGCGGCGGCGATCAGCAATGCGGCAGAGGCGGCGGCTTGCCGGGAAGCAATAATGGGGAACATACAGACTCCTGTGAGAATGGGCGGGAAGAGTCGGCATGGCCGACGGTGCCACCGTATGCCCGGAATCTGACAACAGTATGACGCACCGCGTGAGCGGGGTTTCTCAGCCCGTTCTGGGCGGATTTTTTTCGAGTTTGCGCTGCAGGGTGCGGCGATGCATTTTCAAGGCGCGCGCGGTGGCCGAGATGTTGCCGTCGTGCGCGTTCAGCACCTTTTGAATGTGTTCCCATTCCAGTCGCGCAACGGTCAGGGGTTCGGGGCTGACGTCGAGCGCCGCATCCGGCTGGTCGCGCAATAACGCGGCGAGGATTTCGTCGGCGTCGGCCGGTTTTGCCAGATAGTGCCGCGCGCCCAGCCGCACCGCCTCGACCGCGGTGGCAATGCTGGCGTAACCGGTGAGCACGATGGTGGCGGGCGCGGGCGTGCGGGCGGCCAGCATGGCCACCACTTTCAATCCCGATTCGCCCGGCAGTTTCAGATCGACCACGGCATGGCTGGGAGCGAATGTGTCCGACACGGCCTGAGCTTCAATTGCGTTGTGTGCCACCGCCACCTCGAAGCCGCGTTTGCCCATGGCGCGCGACAAGGCCATCGCAAAATCGGCGTCGTCCTCGACGATCAACAATTTCATGTTCATGCAGTCTGATTCCAGGGCAGGGCGATGCGTACGCAGGTTCCGCCACCGTCGCGTTCGGTCAGCGTGAGGCTGCCGCCAACCCGCTCCAGCGTGGCGTGGGTGAGTGCCAGACCCATGCCCCAGCCTTGCCCCGGTTTGCTGCTGAACACCACGCGCCCGGCCTGCGCTTTTTGCTCGGGCGAGAAACCCGGCCCGCGGTCTCTGATGTCAATTTGCAGAGTGCCGCTGTGGGCGGTGGCGCTGAATTCGACGGCATCGGGCGATACGTCGGCTGCATTGTTCAGCACATTCAGGATGGCTTGCTCCAGTCCATCGGGCGGGATGAAATCACGGTGGTCGGTTGGCAGATTGGAGGTGAGCGTCGCGTCAGGGCGTAACACCTGCCAGCGTTCGAGCATTGAGCTCAACCAGGTGTCGAGCGGCTGCGCTGTGACCGAGCTGTCCAGTGCACGCTCGGCCAATTGGGTGAGGATGCGCTTGCACGCCCGGGCCTGTTTTTCGAGCAGTTGGCAGTCGGCGCCGATGTCGGGGTCGTTGGCAAATTCACGGGCGAGTTCGTGGGCGGTGGTCTGAATGGTGGCGAGCGGCGTGGCGAGTTCGTGGGCAGCCAGCGCGGCCTGGGTGCCGAGCGCGACGATGCGTTCGTCACGCAGCTGCTTCTCGCGCAGGCCGGACAGTTCCTGATCGCGTGTCCGCAGCGCAGCGTGCATACGGGTCACGAAGAATGCGATCAAGCCGGCGCTGATGAGGAAATTGAACCACATGCCGCCGAGATGCATGCCGTAGGCCGCCACCGGGTCGGCCACCGCCAGCGGCTGAAAGTAGAACAGCAGCAAGGCATAGAGGCCGCCCGCCACCGCCGCCAGCAGCCACACCCAGCGCGGACGCAGGCTGATCGCAGCGATGACGACCGGCACCAACATCAGCGATGCGAAGGGGTTGGTGACGCCGCCGCTGAAGAACACCAGCACCGCAAACGCGGTGAGATCGGCCAGCAGATGCGCCAGAAACTCCATTTGCGTGGCGGGCACATCCAGTCGCAGCCGCCATGCAGTCGAGAGAGAAAACAGCGTCATCAACGCCAGCACCGCGCCCATTGGCAGCAGCGGCATCGGAATGTGGATTCCCCAGTGCAGCCAGGCGATGCCCGCCGCCCAACCGACGATCATTGATGTGCGTACGGCCAGCAAACGCCCCAGCAAAGCACGGGCGGGCAAGGTGGAGAGCAGCGTGGAAGCGGTTGCGGACGACATGGCGGCATTGTAATCCGCGTGTCGAGATATGGCTGGGCTGCGGCGATATGTCACATTCCGGGACGGCCGCATAAAAACGACAATTGAGTCTCTTTTTAAGCTCGACTCGTGCCATGAAAAAGCCTGCTTTCGTTCCACGTCGGTTGTCCCTGCTGATTGCCGTCAGCCTGTTTCCGGCGGCGGTCAGCGCAAACGAGCCGACGACGCTGACGACCGTCGTGGTGGAAGGTGCCCCGGAGGTCATCACGCCGATCGGTATCGACGTGGCAAACTTGCCGTCCTTGCGCTCGGCCACCAGCGATACGGCCAGCCTGCTTCGGGATGTCCCCGGCATCAGCCTGTATGGCGCCGGCGGGATTTCCAGCCTGCCGACAATCCATGGCCTGGGGGACGACCGCCTGCGTATAAAGGTCGATGGCATGGACCTGATTTCCGCGTGCGGCAACCACATGAATCCGCCGCTTTCCTATATTGATCCGTCTAACGTGGCCAGCATCCAGGTGTTTTCCGGCATCGCGCCAGTGAGTGTGAGTGGTGACAGCATCGGCGGCGCCATTCTGGTGAAGTCTGCGGAGCCGTCGTTTGCTGCTGCCGGGCAGGGCACCTTGCGCAAAGGCGAGGCGGGCGCGTTCTATCGCAGCAACGGCGATGCGTATGGCGGCAACTTTTCGGCTACGGTCGCAAGCGAAACGCTGAACGTGACCTATAACGGCTCGACCGCCCAATCCGGCAATTACCGTTCCGCCAAAAGTTTCAAGGCTGCCGGGCCGGCCGCGACGGACAAGCCGGCACACTGGCTGGATGGCGACGAAGTCGGGTCGAGCCAGTACAAGTCCATTAACCATCAGCTCGGTTTCGCGCTCAAGCACGACAACCATCGGGTCGATTTGAAACTGGGCTTGCAGGATATTCCCTACCAGGGCTTCCCCAACCAGCGCATGGACATGACCGGAAACGACAGCACCCAGATCAATCTTCGCTATAAGGGGCAATATGAGTGGGGCGTTCTGGAAGCCCGCGCCTATGAAGAAAAGACCCGGCACAAGATGCAGTTCGGCGACGACAAACAGTTCTGGTACGGCACCGCACCCGGCATGCCGATGGACACCGAAGGCAGGAATTCCGGCGTATCCGTCAAGGGAGACATCCTGCTTTCGGCGCGCGATCTTCTGCGGGTAGGCGGCGAAATCCAGCAGTACCGCCTGAATGACTGGTGGCCGCCATCCGGCAGCGGCGGCATGTCGCCGAATACGTTCTGGAATATCCGTGACGGTGAACGCGACCGTCTGGCCCTCTTCGCCGAATGGGACGCGCAGTGGAATCCGGCGTGGCTCACGCAATTCGGCGTGCGTCATGAAACAGTGGATATGAATACGGGAACCGTGCAGGGCTACAACACGACAGGCGCCCAATATGCGGCGGAGTCGGCAGCCTTCAATGCGAGCGACCGCAAGAAGACCGACCACAATCTGGACCTGACCGCACTGGCCCGCTACACGCCGGATGCCATGCGTACCTTCGAGTTCGGCTATGCGCAAAAAGCCCGCTCGCCCAACCTCTACGAACGTTACGCCTGGTCGACCGGCGGGATGGCGATGCGCATGGTCAACATGGCAGGCGACGGCAACGGCTATGTCGGCAACCTCGGTCTGAAACCGGAAGTCGCCCACACGCTCAGCGCGACCTTCGACTGGCACGACGCGGAGCAGGAAAAATGGGGGCTGAAAATTACGCCCTATTACACGCATGTCGACGACTATATCGATGTCAGGCGCTGCAGCTCTGCCAATTCGAACTGCGGCGCAGCCAATCAGACCGCCACGGCAGGCTTTGTTTATCTCCAGTTTGTGAACCAGTCGGCACGCCTCTATGGCCTGGATATCGCCGGTTATTTGCCACTGGCAAAAACCGGCGATTACGGCAGCTTCACGGCTACCGGTTTGTTGAGCTATATCAACGGCGAGAATCGGACCACCGGCGACAATCTCTACAACATCATGCCGCTGAACGCGAAACTGGCGCTGGTGCAGCGCGTGAATAACTGGACCCATACCGCTGAAGTCCAGTTGGTGGATGCCAAGGAAAACGTGTCGCAAGTGCGCAATGAAGTTAGAACTGCTGGCTACGGTTTGCTGAATCTGCGTAGCAGCTATGCGTGGAAACAGGCCCGGATTGATATTGGCATCGATAATGTGTTGAACCGGTTCTACAATCTTCCGCTGGGCGGCGCATACGTCGGACAGGGGCAGACCATGTCGGGTACCTCGGTGCCTTGGGGCGTTGCCGTTCCCGGCATGGGGCGGTCGATCTACACGGGCCTGACGGTCAAGTTCTAACTTTTATTCTGGAGAGAAAATGATGAAAACCACATTTGCTGCCGTATTGCTGATGAGCGCGGCAAGCCTGCCCGCCTGGGCCGCCAATATTAGCGTCACCGACGCCTGGGCGCGGGCCACCATGCCGGGGCAAAAGGTCAGCGGCGCCTACATGCAGATTCAGAGCGATGCCGATGCACGTCTGCTCAGCGTATCCAGCCCGGCGGTGCCGCGGGTGGAAGTGCATGAAATGAAAATGGATGGCGACGTGATGCGGATGCGTGAGCTGAAAGCCATCGACTTGCCAAAAGGGAAAACCGTTTCGCTCGAACCCGGCGGCTATCACCTCATGCTGATGAACTTGAAAAAGCCGATTGCTACCGGCGAGTTGATTCCGCTCACGCTGGTGGTGGAATCAGGCGGCAAAAAGCAGACAGTCGAAGTGAAGGCCGAAGCCCGCGCCATGGGTGGTGGCATGCAGCACCACCATCATTAAATTCGGCAGGTTCCCAGGATGGCGCCGCGCGTGCGCAGGTCTTCCAATAGTTCTGCACCCGCTTGCAGGATCAAGGCGGGGTCTGGATGGCGGCTTTCTGCGGCAACCTGTTCCAGCGCTGCGCGCCCACCCAGGGTTTCAGATTCGAGCAGGGACAGCAGGCGCGCCGTGAACGCATTGATTTCAATGAACGCCACTCGGTCGTCGGTATCGCGAAATACCAGCAGCCAGGTTTCGGCGGGTTGTACTTTACGTCGCGGCGCGATCCGATGCACCGGCCAGTCGTAGCGTAGATTGGCCAGGACCGGATTCAGCACGGGCACACCATTCATCAGGTCGCCTTCCGCATCAACCGGGCAATCCGCGCTGCGGTTTGACACCGACAACACCAACTCGATCCATTCGTAATGCGCCAGCGCCAATAGATACGGCGGGTAGCCTTCGGGGGGCGTCCATTCGTTTTGCAGGAACTGCACAAACTCGTCGGGGATCTGGCGGAAGTAGGGGGTGTGGCTGCGGTGCATGCTGAAGAATGCGCGCACCAGCTTGGCCCATTTGCGCGCGCCCAGCACTTTTCGCAGCACCGGAAAACACGCCAGTAAAAAGCTTTCGACGTTGTTGTAGAGCAGCTCGTTGTAGATTTTCATGCGCCGCGCTTCCACGCCGGCCGGGCGCGGGTGCACCTTGGGGTCGCGGATGTGCGCGGTGAAATCGAGCTGGTAACGCTGAAACTCAGGAAGTCCGGACGACTTGTTCATGGTGCTGATGCGCTGCCTGGCTGGGTTGAGCTTGAATCTGCGCGATGTGCTCGACTTCACGTACCAGTTCGGCCAGCGGGGGAATATTGAAATCGCGTTCCAATAGCGTGGGCGCCACGCCGTGGATGCGGTAGGTCTCGTCAAGCAGCGCCCACACCGGGTCGATCACGTCGGCGCCGTGGGTGTCGATGAGCAAATCATCCGCCTCGTTGTAGTGGCCGGCCATGTGCATGTACACAATGCGCTCGGTTGGCATGGCACGGATAAATTCAAGCGGGTCGTAGCGGTGGTTTACGCTGTTGACGTAGACGTTGTTGATGTCGAGGTGCAGATCGCAATCTGCTTCCTGCAGTACAGCACGAATGAATTTCGCTTCATCCATTTCGGCAATCGGTGAAGCGGTATAGAACGACGCGTTCTCGATTGCGATGCGACGCTCCAGAATATCCTGGGTGCGGCGTATGCGCGCCGCGACGTATTTCACCGCCTCTTCCGTAAAGGGGATCGGCAGCAGATCGTACAGATGCCCGTCATCGGAGCAGTACGACAGGTGTTCGGTGAACAGTGCGATGCCGTGGGCGTCCATCAACTGCCGCGTTTTGTGCAGCAGCACTTCGTCGAGCGGAGTCGGGCCGCCAAGCGACAGTGAGAGCCCGTGGCAGACGAAAGGAAAACGTTCGGTAAAACGACGCAGGTCGCGGCCGAAAGCGCCGCCCATGTCGATCCAGTTTTCCGGGGCGATCTCAAAAAAATCGATGGCGTCGGGGACATGGGTTTTCAGCTCGGGCAGCAGCTCGCGCCGAAAACCCAGCCCCGCGCCGGTGGGGCGCAGGGTTTTCATGCTGGCTGATTTACTTCATGCCGCCGCATTTTCCTTCACCCATCTTGCCCGACATCATCTTGCTCATCTCGGCCTGGTCGAGGAAGCCATCCTTGTTGGCGTCCATCATGGCGAACATGGCTTCGTGTCCCTTGATGAACTCTTCCTTGCTGATCTTGCCATCCTTGTTGGTATCCATCATGGCGGGTCCGGGCTTGCTTTCGCCTGCGCCGGCTTTCATTGCCCCACACTTTCCCTGGCCGCATTTGCCTTCCATGGGCTTGGCGCTGTGGTTGTCCGCCACCTGGTAACCGCTCGACAGGCCGGACAAGGCAAAGGGATTTTCTGCTGCCGACACGATGGGTGCGGCGACCATGCTGGCAACAAAAGCGGAGCCAACAGCAGTGGCGATCAGGGTTTTTTTGGACATGGTTTGCTTTTTCCTAACGAGTTAATCAATGGTTTAAAACACTGCCGGACGATGCCGGCGCCTTGCAAAAAGCTCACGAGCCGAGCTTTTTCTGTAATTCGTTTGCGATGCGCTGTCTGGCTTCATGGGCAAGCCCGGGCGTGTCATCCTTGTCTGCAGTTTCGATCCGGAACTGGCGCCGCATTTCCTGTAACTGTTGCGCGAAACGTGCGCAGTTATTGCACACGGCCAGATGGAGCCGCATCGCCAGCCGATCCGAAAGCGGCAGATGTTCGTCCATCGCGCGCGAGGCGAGTTCCGTCGTTTCCTTGCATGTGGTCATCCATTTCATGCCGCGCCCACCTTCGAAAAACCGTTTAACTCCAGACAGTGCCGCATGAACAGCCGCGCACG
>Ga0180009_10005246_pt1 | contig 13952 bp, 7 predicted proteins | sample OS_PC_MetaG_FD_123537 | JGI IMG/M metagenome (GOLD analysis project Ga0180009, IMG submission 123537) | Groundwater microbial communities from the Aspo Hard Rock Laboratory (HRL) deep subsurface site, Sweden - OS_PC_MetaG | ecosystem: Environmental > Aquatic > Deep subsurface > Groundwater... | reverse complement strand
TTTGACCTGTATCCCCTGGGGCCGTCCCGGAGCGGAGAAGGTTACGGTTGTCTGGGGCGGCTTGAAACACCCCTTGGAATCGAGGCCTTGGCCGAAAAGGTCAAACAAGCGCTCGATGTATCTTTTTTAAAAATCGCCGCCGCGCCTCACGAACCGGTCGACCGGGTGGCCGTGATGGGCGGAAGCGGCGGCGGTTACGTCGGTCTGGCCCGGGCCAAGGGCGCCCAGGTCCTGATTACAGGAGACATTGGCTATCATCAGGCCCGGGAAGCCGAGGAACTCGGAATCTGCCTGATCGACGCCGGCCATTATGGCACGGAACGGCCCGTGCTCCAGCGGCTGGCCGAGCGTCTGGAGGAAGCGGCCCGGGAACGGGCCCTCAAGGTGGAATTCGAAGTCCTGTCCGTGGAAACGGACCCCTGGCGGATAATGGAGGGATAACGCATTGAATTCGAATCTGATTCATTTGATAAAACTTCAAAAAATAGACGAGCGTCTCGGCGGTCTGAAAAAGATCGAAGCTGAAGGCCCCCTGAAAATCGAGGAGATCGACCAGGAACTCGCCGCGGCCGAGCTACTGGTCCAGGAATCGCTCCAGTCCGAAAAGGAGATGCTCAAACGGCGCCTGGCCCTGGAAGGCGAGATCGAAGATACCGACCGCAAAATGCAGGAGAACCAGACGCGCCAGCTTCGCGTGAAAACCAATGAAGAATACCGGGCCATGCTCAAGGAAAGCGAATTCATGCGCAAGGCCAACGCGGCCCGCGAAGATGAAGTCCTTGAACTGATGGAGCAACTCGAGAAAATCGGCCAGGAAAACAAGCGGCTCAAGCGCTGGCTTCAAGAACAGCGTGAGAATCTGGCTCAGAAGCGCCAGGAGGTCCAGGCCTGGATTGAAACCAGCCTGGCCGGCCTCGGACAGATCAACGCCGACCGCACCGACCTCGTGGCCAGCCTCTCCCGGGAACACATCACTCTGTACGAGCGGGTTTACAATAAGCGTAACGGCAAGGCCGTGACCCCGATCCTGGACGGCATCTGCCAGGAGTGCCACCTCAAAATCCCGCCCCAGAAATTCATCGAACTTCAGAAAAACGACCAGCTGATGACCTGCCCCCACTGCGGCCGCATCATCTTCTGGGGGGGGCACGAAGACTACCTGGACCTATGAGCCCGACGCCGGCCGCCACGGTCCGACTCCCCTATGACGGCCAGTGGGTCGAAATCAGCCTGCCCCGAACCAGTCTGGCCGGGGTCTGTCTGCCCAACCCCACGCCGTCGCGGGACCCGGACCGGGTCCTGGCCGGGGCCCTGGACGCCCCGGTGGACGGCCTGGGTATCGAAGACTACCTCGGACCGGCCCGCACGGTCCTGATCGTGGTCAACGACGCCACCCGCCCCACTCCCACCGCCCGAATGCTCGATCATCTCCGCTCCAGGCTGGCAGGCCGCTCTCCCCAGCTCATCGTAGCCACGGGCACCCATCGTGCGCCCCGGTCCGGGGAACTGGCCGGGATGCTGGGCCGCCATCTCCAGGACCTCGGGCCCGGTCTGATCGCCCATGACAGCGAAAGGGCAGGGGACTTGGTCAAGGCCGGACGAACCTCCCGGGGGACGGACCTCGCCTTTCACCAAGCCGTTATCGAGGCCGAACGGGTCGTCGTCCTCGGATCGGTCGAACCCCACTACTACGCCGGTTTCACCGGCGGCCGCAAAGGCATCATGCCCGGTCTGGCCGGACGGCGAGCCATCGAACTCAACCACCGCTTCGCCCTGGACCCCAAGGCCAGACCCTTGGCCCTGACAGACAACCCCTGCCACCTGGACATGGAAGAGGCCGTCCGCATGGCCCGGCCGGACGGCGCATACGGAATCAACGCCGTCCTGGACCGGTCCGGAGACTTGTACGCGGCCGCCGCCGGGGGACTGTCCGCCTCGTTCCTCTCGGCCGCCGGGATGGCCCGGGAGGTCTTTGCCGTAAATGTCCCGGCTCCGGTAGACGTCGTGGTCTCCGCAGCCGCCCCGCCCCTGGACAACGATTTGTACCAGATGCAGAAGGCCGTCGAACACGGCCGGCTGGCTCTCCGGCCGGGCGGACTCATGATCGCCGTCTCGGCCTGCCGGGACGGACTGGGCCCCAGCCACTATCTCCGCCACCTGCACGCCGCCAACCGGCCCGAGGACGTCCTGACCCTGGCCAGCCGGGCCTACTCCCTGGGCGACCACAAGGCCGTCAAGATCGCTGAAGTCAAAATGAACGGCGACCTGTGGGCCGTGACCGGACTGCCGGAAGAGGTGATGACCCGCGCCTTTTTCACCCCCCAGCCGGACATCCAGACCGCCCTGGACCGGGCCCTGGACCGGTACGGCTCCGAAGCCCGCGTCCTTTTCCTGCCCAGCGGCAGCCTGACCGTGCCCGTCCTCCCGGACCCGGGCCGGCCCGGGAGCGTTTGACCCCCCCGTTTTTCCCCATTGGGCCCCCGTGTCCCGGGCCGGTTTCCCCCCCCGGCAACCGGGATGGTTATGCATTCTGATTTAAACAGTATAAATAAAACGGATTTAATGTCTAATTTAGCGGTCGCCAGTTAGACATAAGGCTTGGACAGTATATAATTAAGCTAAATCAAATATATGCATATGTTTCAATTTATTCGTATCAACCGGGATAGGACATGGTCAGGGCCTGTTTTCTGGGATATATGATATTTAGACATATTGTTTAGGTTTGGCTTGACAATTTTATTCTTATTGTGTAAACTGTCTAATATCACGATACGAATCCAGATTCAGCACAGAGGCCAGGCACGGGTCGGCCGACGATCATCCGGTGTTTGGCAAGAGGGTCCCCGGTGATTACCAGCAAGGATATCATAGAGAAAACGGGCATTTCACGGGCCACCCTGAACAACTATATCCGGATGGGACTCCTGCCCCGTCCCCTGGTCAAAGGGGCGGAGTCCGAGGATGAGACCGCGCGACGGATCGGATACTTTCCCGACTCCGTCCTCGGGGATATCGAAAGAATTCAACGTCTCAAGCGAGAGGGAGCATCCATGGAAGAGATCGCCAGGCAATGGTCAGACGTCAGGCCCATCCGGCCGCTGGAGACCGAAAAACGACGCCGGGAAGACGGGCCCGACCTGGAACCCGTCCCGGCCAGGAAGGAGGAGCCGCCGGTCGAGGCCGGCCAGCTGAAACTGACCATCGAGGACATCAAGATTCCGGCCTATCTGATCAACCCGAACTACCAGGTGGAATGGATCAATCCCGAGGCCGAGGAGCAGGTTTTCAACACCCGCCTGAGCAAGGTGGTTAATCTGGAGGCCAGGAACATCTTCAAGGTCTTCTTTAACTGGGAGTTTCACGAGCACCTGGAAAACTGGAAGGACCTCGTCGCCTTTCACCTGGGCGTGCTCAAGGCCAAATTCCCGGACCTTGCCATCGACAGGCTTTACGAAGGCATGGGCGACCGGGAAATCCAGTTATTGGAAGAACTCGACGTTGAAGCGGTCGACCGGCCCGATCAGCAGTTCAACAGCCGGCCCCTGACCTTGGTCGGACGGGACGGGTCCCGCTTTATTTTTCAGATTTACGCCATGTTTTTCCGGGAAGGCGTGTTTTTCACTTATGTGCCGGTTGGCGAAGAAGCGCCCGATGTCATGGAGTTTCTGTCCTGTCGCCGGACCGTGATCAACGAACTGCTCAAGCGGCGCATGCCGGCCCTGGTCAATCTGTGCGTCCTGGTGGCCGACCTTCAGGATTCGGTCAAAATCTGCGCCGAACTGATGCCGGGCGAGTATTTCGAACTCATCAACGGTTTGTGGAGGACTGTTTCGGAACTCTTTGAAAAATATAATGGAATTAGCGGCAAGCACGCCGGGGACGGGGTCTTGTACTATTTCATTCAAAAGCCGGGTACGAATTACCTCATGGATGCCATGAACTGCGCCCTGGAGGTCCGGGAGCAGATCAGTCGATTCAGCCATGAATGGCGTCTTCGCAAGGGCTGGCTCAACGATTTGTACCTGAACATCGGCCTCAACGAAGGCCAGGAATTCTTCGGCACCATTCGCTCGTCGGCCAGCATCGAGTTTACGGCCCTGGGCGATTCCATCAATTACGCCGGCCGCCTGTCCGATCTGGCCCGCTTCGGAGCCATCTGGACCACCAAGGGCCTGATCAACAAGCTGGATCAGGAAGAGCAGGAAAGGATTCGGTTCGGGGTCCACCGCAGAGAGGGGGATCGTGAGATTTTCATCGAAAACTCCTTCATCCGCGTCAGCGATCTGCTCAGGGGCCAGGACAAACCCTTGGGCAAGTTTCAGGACATCGCGACCCTGCCCATCACCGAAATCATGGGCTGGCATAATTAGAGGCCGGGCGACACGTATTGAAGCGAAATATGACTTAATGTGTTTAACATCCTAAAAAATAGGATAAAAAAATGTCACCAGCATTTCAAAATCCCCTGCCTCAAGGCGCACCCGCCAGGGCCTGCATCCGCGAATCCTGTCAGGGCTGCGCCTTGCGGGACCGGCTGCTCTGCCGGGCCGGCCCGGCAGACCTGCTCGACTTCGGGGTGCTCTTCGTGGGCTGGGCCATCCCGTTCTTCTATGGCCTGGTCCATGGCGGGCATTGGATCGGCCTGGTAATCTGGATCGTTTTGGCCGCCTCGTTTTTTCTGTACGGGGAGGCATTTCTGCTCTGCCGGCATTGTCCCCATTACGCGGAAGAAGGCCGCTCCCTGACCTGCCACGCCAATTACGGCCTGCCCAAACTTCCCCGTCTCGACCCCCGGCCCATGAACCGCTTCGAACAGGCCCTCTGGCTGGGCTGGGTGGCCGTGCTGTTCCTATATTTTTTCCCCTTTTTCATCGCCGGCCGCCAATGGCTGCTTCTAGTGCTCAATTCCTGGGCCCTTTTGACCTGGGCCTGGACCCTCCAACGGACCCAGTGCGTTCGCTGCTATCACCTGTCCTGTCCGGTCAACCGGGTCCCACGGGACGACAGGGCGCTGTTTTATGAAAACTATCCCGATTACGCCCCGGACCGGAAAAAAACAGAAAAATAACTGTAACGCCGGGCCGTTGACCTGGGGGGCAGGCTTTTCTTAGAGGCTTGGCGGACAATCAGATATATAAAAGTCCTTAAAAACAAAATGATAAAGTAAAAAACCTCGTTTATCGCTTCAATGGGCGAAAGCCTGGATTTCATTTGTTGACCCCCAGGGTGCTCCCCGGGCCGAGACCGGGGATTTCGTCGCCCGGGAACAGGGCAAAAACTTCAAGAAAAAGGCAAAGTTCTATGTTCTTCCAGCCCTGAATGCGCTATAATTCAAGGCCTATCGAGAATTCACGCCCCAAGCGAGAAACGACTTTTGCTCGTGGCAAGGCGAATCGGGTTGTCATCCGGAAGGAGTGGGAGAATGCCCTTTGAAAAGGAACTGGCCGAACTGGAAGAAAGACGTCGTCACGCCCTGGAAATGGGCGGAAAGGAAAAAGTCGCCCGGCAGCATGAGCGGGGTCGCCTGACGGCCCGGGAGCGGATCGCCCGTCTGCTGGACCCGGATACGTTCATGGAGATGGGCATGTTCAATCATTCGGACATGCCGGGCATGGAGGACAAGACGCCGGCCGACAGCAAAATCGGCGGGTACGGCGAGATCGATGGCCGGCCCGTGGCGATATTGGCCAATGATTTCACGGTTTTTTCAGCCACGTCCAGCCGCGTGGCCGGATTCAAGGAGGGCCAGATTCGGCACGACGCCGAGCGCAAGGGCTTTCCGGTCGTCTATCTGGGCGAGGCCGGCGGGGCGCGGATGCCGGACATCATGGGCGCCCGGGGACTGGCCTCCTTTGGAGGAAAGTCTGTTGACGGTTTCGCTCAATCGTGCAGCCGGGAGCGGGTTTCGCCCATGGTCATGGCCGTCATGGGCAACTGCTACGGCATGCCGACCTGGATGGCCTGCCTGGCCGACTTCGTGGTCCAGGTCAAGGGCGCGGCCATGGCCGTCAGCGGGCCCCGGGTTCTGGAACTGGCCCTGAGCCAGAAGATTTCCGATGAAGAACTGGGCGGCTGGAAGGTTCACGCCGAAATTACGGGCATGGTCGATGCGGTGGCCGAGGACGAGGAGGACTGTTTCCGGATCATTCGCCGCTACCTGAGCTACATGCCCTCCCATCGGGACGAACTGCCGCCCGACGCCGAAGTGCCGCCCGGGTCCGGGGACAAGATGGACAAGATTCTGGACCTGCTGCCCGAAAAGCGGAACCGGGCCTACGACATGAACCGCCTGTTGCGCTGCATCGTGGACGAGGACAGCCTGTTCCCTCTCAAGCCCCTGTTCGGCCGGAACACCATCACGGCCCTGGCCCGGGTCCAGGGTAAGGTGGTCGGTCTGGTGGCCAACCAGCCCATCCATGGCGGAGGCGCCATGGATACCGACGGCCTCGACAAGACCATCAGCTTTTTCTGTCTTTGCGACTCCTTCAACATTCCCGTGGTCTTCTTTCACGACATTCCCGGCTTTCTGGTGGGTCGGGAGGCCGAACGCAAGCGTGTGGCGGCCCGGGTCATCAACCACATGCAGGCCATGTCCCTGCTGACCGTGCCTCGCATTTCGGTCATCGTGCGCAAGACCTACGGCATGGCCTACTGGAACATGGGCGGCACCGGCTGCGGCACCGACTTCCTGGTGGCCTGGCCCACGGCCGAGATGAGTTTCGTGGACCCGGAGATCGCGGTCAACGTGGTCTACGGCGGCAAAAACATCGACCGGGGACCGGACGACGAGGAGTATCAGGCCCTGGTCCGGAAGATGGTCGAGGACGCCTCCCCCTTTGGCGCGGCCGGGGTCCACCTGATCCACGACGTGATTGACCCCCGCGAGACCCGGGCCTACATCGCCCGAGCCCTGGATATCTGCCGGCGGTCCAAGACCCGGGGCATCAGCCAGCACAAGCTGGCCGCCTGGCCGACCAAGTTCTGACAGCGGCTTTATCAACACGGGCCGGGCCTCTCATGGCCCGGCCCGCAAACTCCCACACGGCCTGATCGGATTATTCCGAGAAAATTCCAGCCCGATTGATCGGCAAAAAGGCGCCTCGATGACATGGACGAGGCCTTCAACCGGCATGGTTCCGCCGGCCGGTAATGCTTCGGCCTCAAGGTTTGCCGTCCAAGGCCGCTCGGACCTTCAAGAGCAGATCATTGATCTGATAGGGCTTGGAGACATAGCCCGCGGCCCCGGATTCCAGGGCCTTCCGGGCATGTCCCTCGACGGAATAGCCGCTGGCCATCAGGACCCGGGCCGATGGATCGGCTTTTCGCAGTTCCATGAGGCACTGATGCCCGCCCATGACCGGCATGCCGATGTCCAGGACGACCAGGTCGATCCGGCTTTGAAGGCCCGCGTAGATTTCGAGCGCTTCCCGGCCGTTCGCGGCGGTCAGGACCTGGTATCCGAAGTGCTCGAGCACCTGGGCGGCGAATGTACGGATCGGCGCCTCGTCGTCCACGAGCAGAATGGTTTCCGTCCCGCCCGGGGGGGGCGCTTCCGACTCCAGGCTGAGGGCGCCCGGTTCTCCTGTTTCCATGGCCGGAAGGTAAATCCTGAAGGTCGTCCCCAGGCCGGGTTCGCTGTGGCAGGCGATGTGCCCGCCGTGGGCCTTGACGATGCCATAGACCGAGGCCAGGCCCAACCCGGTCCCTTTGCCGAACTCCTTGGTCGTGAAAAACGGATCGAAGATGTGCTCGAGCGTTTCGGGGTCCATCCCGAAACCGGTGTCGGAAACGACGAGCAGGACGTATCGGCCCGGACTCACTCCAGGGAGGTTCAGGGCGTCTTCCCCGTCCAGACTGATGTTTCGGGTTTCGATGACCAGCCTGCCTCCGTCGGGCATGGAGTCGGCCGCGTTGACGCCCAGGTTCAGCAGGGTCTGCTCCATCTGGACGGGGTCGGCCGGGACCGCCCACAGGTCCCGGCCCGGGTGCAGCTCGATATCGATCATTTTGGGGATGGTGCGTTCCAGTAGCCGGCGGGCCCGGTCGACCTCTTCGTTCAGATTAATGGGGAGCCGCTCGGTTTCCGCCTTGCGACTGAACAGGAGCAGTTGCCGGACAAGCTGGCCGGCCCGGCCGGAGGCCAGCTCGATTTCCTTGAGGTACGGGCGGTCCGGGTCCGTTTTAGGCTTGTTCATCATCAAAAGCTGGGTGTACCCGTTGATGGCCTGAAGCAGATTGTTGAAGTCATGAGCGACCCCGCCGGCCAGTGTGCCGATGGCTTCCATCTTCCGGGCCTGCAGGAGTTCAGACTCCAGTCGCGCCTTTTCTTCCTCGGCCCGTTTGCGCATGGAAATGTCCTGGAATACGGTGGCGAACTTTCCTGGGCCGGGAGAATATACGGATATGAGCAGATGTTTGTCGATGGGCTGGAAGAATATTTCCAACGAAGTGGGTTTCCCGGTTTCCGCGACACGAGCGTAAATATCCAGATATGGCGGCTCTCCGGTTCCGTAAAGCTTCGAGGCCAGGGCGTCGATGGCCTCGTTCCGGCCTATCCCGGTCAATGACTGATACTTGGGATTGATATCCAGGATTCGATAATCGACCGCTTTTTCACCTTCATACACGATTTCATGCAGACAGACCCCGTCGTTCGTCGAGGTGAAAAGGCTTCGGTAGCGTTCCTCACTTTCTTTGAGTCGTTCCTCGGCCTGCTTGCGTTCGGTGATATCGGTGGCGATGCCGACCATGCTCACCGGTCTGCCGGCCGGGTCCTTGATCAACGTGGTCCGGCACTCCATGATGATTTCCCGGCCGTCACCGGCGTAATTGACGACCTCGCCGCGCCATGCACCGTCTGCCAGGGTGCTGTGGACAATTTGTTCCTGGGTGGCGCCCCGTGAAGGGTCCTGACCAAAAATCGAAACCGGTTGTCCCAACAGTTCTTCCCGGCTGCGTTTAAAGGTCCGAACCTGGGCGTCATTTACATATACGATATTTCCTTGTGTGTCCGTTGCGGTGATATGGTCCTGTATCTGGCTTAACAACATGACCTGGAATTTCATTTCTTCCGTGGCCCGCCTTTCTTCCGTGATGTCGGTTCCAAAGATGGCCAACCGGGTCACCCGGTTTTGTGAGTCGAAAACCGGATAGACGCTGTTTGAAAGATACCGATCACCGTGCCTGTCCTCAAACCGGAGGGGTTTGCCCGATTCCACGACCTCACCGACCCTGGCCCTCCTGGCCTGGGCCACATCCGACGGGAGATAATCATACATGCATTGTCCGATGATCTCCTCTGCCTTGACTCCCAGCCGTTTGGCGGCCTCTTTGTTCAGAGCAAGAACCATCCCGTCCGCATCGATCAGGAAGGCCGCGTCCGAGGTGGCATTGAGAATCGCCCGCATGGCGGCTTCACCCTCCAGCAGGGCGTTTTCCGCTTTTTTGCGTTCGGTGATGTCAAGAATGGCCCCGATCAACCCCTTGACGGCGCCCTGTCCGTCCGTGAAGACCGATTTGCTGAAGATGACGTCGCGCAATACGGCGTTGGCGTTTTTCACTTGGGACTCGTATTGCTGGACTCCTCCATTTTTGAACAACTCGGCATCCTTGGCCTGATAGATGGCGGCGAGGTCCGGGGGATTGATGTCGAATACACTCTTTCCGATCAGTCCTTCCTTGGTTTCACCGAAGAAGGTCTCGAAGGCGCGGTTGAAGCCCAGGTATCGCCCATCCCGGTCCTTGTAGAAAACGGGAACCGGTATGGCGTCGATCAGCGAGTTGAGAAAGGCCTCGCTTTCCCGCAGGGCCGCCATGGCCCGCCATTCATCGGTAATGTCATCGATGGTGGCGACCATGCCTTCAAAGGCGCCGGAAGAGTCGAACAGGGGCGCGGCATTGATCGAAAGCAGCACCCGCCTGCCATCGGGCCATTCAATGGCATGCTGAACCCCGAAGACCGGTTTGCCGCCATGTTTGACCATATAAAACGGCAGCGACGTTTTCGGAAGCGGCCCGCCATCGAATCCGGTGATCTTCCAGGCCGGATCGTCATATGTCCGTTCCTGGTTCCCGGACAACCGGATGCCGAGGATTTGTTCGGCCCGTTTGTTCGCATAGACCATTCTGCCATTGGCATCCACAAGAGTGATGCCCGCCGGACTGGTTTCCATGACCCGTGCGTTCAGGTCCCGCTCACGCTTTAATTCCTTCTCGATCAGCTTCCGCTCGGTGATGTCCCGCGCGATGCCCTGGACGCCGATCGTGATTTTATCTTTTTGGATGGGCGTGACACTGACTTCCATGAAAAAGGTCGAACCGTCCTTTTTCCGGCCCGTAAACTCCAGCAATTGAGAATCCAGCCCCCCGACGGCCTTGATGAAGGCCTCCGTGGCTTTTTCCAGTTCCGATTCCGGGAAGAATGACTTGAAATTCAGCAGGATAGCCTCTTCCGGCGAATACCCGAAAAGCTTTTCCACGGCCGGGGAGACGTAGGTCACCCGCCCGCCCAGGTCCAACTGCCAGATGTCCTCGGCGCTGGATTCCGCGATCAGGCGGAACTTTTCTTCGCTCGCCTTCAAGGCATTCTCGGCCCGCTTGCGTTCGGTGATGTTCCGGCCGAATTCGGCCAGCCCGACGATGGCTCCGGACTCGTCGAACACGGGGTAGCCCCGGACATGCCAGATGTTGCCATCCGGAGTTTCCATCTCGCCTTCCTGGGCCCGGCCCGTCTCCAGGGCTCGAAGCACCGGGCATTCCTCGCAGGGCCCGCTTCGCTGGTGCCATATTTCGTAACAATGCCTGCCGATCAATTCCTCGGCCGTTTGGCCGACCGATTGGCCCGATTCCTCGTTGCACCATCGAACCCTGAGTTCGAGGTCGTAGTAGGCGAACATCTCCCGGGTGGAATTCAGGACCAGGCTCTTGATTCGTTCCGATTCCTGAAGGGCCGCTTCCGCGGCCCGCCTTTCCCGGTCGACCTCGGCCACGTACATGGCCATTTCGACGGTGATCCGCAGGTCCCGGTCCTGGATCGGCTTGAGCAGGTAGCCGAACGGATAGGTCAGTTTGGCCCGTTCCAGGCGGTCCGTGTCCGCATGGGCGGTCAGGAAGACCACGGGAAGGCCCCATTTGTCCCGGATCACCTCGGCGGCTTCTATGCCGTCCATTTTTCCCTTGAGGACAATGTCCATCAGGACCAGGTCCGGCCGTTGTGTTTCTGCCAGTTCAAACGCCTGCCCGGCCGATGTCGCCTGGCCGGAGACGGTATAACCCATCTCGATCAGGCGGGACCCGAGGTCCTCGGCGATGACGACTTCGTCCTCGACGATCAGGATGCTGCCCTTGGGCGGTTCTCGATGGGCCATACCGGTGTGCTCTCAACGATCTATACGATGTGTTTTAAAGTAGTTATAACTTGTTACGATGACTGCCCGGCCGTTCTCCTTCGCCCGGACGGAAATCCAGGCTACCCCTTTTCGGCTCGCCAGTCGCGCGGGACCGCTGATGGCCTCGATGTCCAACCTATCCTGATTATAGAGGTAAGCGGGAGAATTTGACAGGTCAAGGGGGTTAGGGCGCAACGAAATCGCCCCCGCCGGTCCGGTGGGTCGGCGAGGGCGTGGGATGAGGCGTGGGTTCGATCAGGCCGGCACGAAGTCTTCGGGCCGGACCTCCTTGAGGTTGATGGCTTCCGTGGGACAGGTCACCAGGCACAGACCGCAGCCCATGCATTTGTCGGCGTCGATGACGGCTGTATCGTCCACGGTGATGGCCTCGAAGTAGCAGCGTTCGAGACAGGTCTCGCAGGCCGTGCACAGGTCGGCGTCCACCACGGCCAGGAACCGGCTGGGCACGACGAACTTGCCCAGGCCGGTGCGGACCGAGGGCCAGTTCAGGCAGCAGTCGCTGCAGCAGTTGCAGATGACGTGACCGACCGAGCGGCGGTTGTCGCCCACGTGGATCAGGCCCTCTTCCTCGCACTGCTTGAGCATCTCGATGGCTTCCGGCTTGGTCAACTGGCGGCCCGTGCCGCGTTCCACGGCATAGTCGGCGGCCTTGTTGAACTGCATGCAGACGTCGACGGTCTTGCCGCAGGCCCCGTCGATGACCCGGCAGGAGCAGGGGGTGACGGCGATGTGGCGCGCGTCCTCGACCAGGCTTTTGACGTCATCGTAGGCCAGGATGTGGGTCTGGGGTTCGAAGGTCACGTTGACCGGGATGACCCGGATGACCGGGCCGGGCAGGACCTCCTCCAACTTGCGCATGACCTCGTCGAACTCTTCCTTCATGAACGACTTCCACAGATCGAGCATCTTGCGGGGCGGGTCGATCATGACCGCGGTGGCGTCGTGCATCTGGAGCAGTTGCCGCACGCGGTACCACCGGGTACCGGTCTCCTTGACCGACTTGAAGACCAGGCCTTTACGGAAGAGGGAATCGAGCATGTTCGCGACCTTTTCCGCGGGCAGGCCGGTCTTGGCGGCCAGTTCCTCGGCGCTGGCCGGGGGGGAGGCGGCCAGGAGCACCTTGGCCTCGTCCTCGTCGGCCAGGGTCTCGAAAATCCCCGCGATGTACTTGGATTGGCCGGCGCCGACGGCTTCGGCCAACTGCTGATACAGTTCCTGGGCAGCCATGATTCTGTTCCTCCTTGTGTCAGGTATGCCTTCGTGGCATGTTATCGAATAGGTCCGGAACGGGCCGGGCTAGAAAATATCCGATTCAGGCACCCAGTCCGGGATGTGCCGGTAGTATTCCGGCGGGTTGGCCTTCTTGATGCCCACCAGCGTGGGTTTGACCAGTTCGACCTGGCCTTTGCGGTTGCGCCACTGGCCGGCCAGGCCCTGTTGCTCCAAGGTGTCCAGATACTTGAGCAGGTCCTCCCGTCCGACGTCCAGGAACTGCCCGACCTCGTCCACGGTCATGTGCAGGCCCGGATTGACCCGGTAGTTTTCGGCCAGGACCTTGAGCACGTCCATTTCGCTGGAAACCGGCAGGGGCGCAGGCGCGCGGCCCGCCGGCAGGGGCAGGTCCAGTTCCTCGTCGATGACCCGCACCGGCGGCCGGAGGCCCTCGGCGAACAGGCGGCTGCCCATGCGGTAGATCAGCAGGCGGAGCACTTCGCTGGTTCCGGCCGCGATCTGGTTGAGTTTCATGTCCCGCATGATCCGTTCGACGGGGTAGATGTTCATGACCCCGTTGCCGCCCATGCACTGGATCGCTTCCAGGGCCAGGTCCAGGCCGGCCTCCGAGCAGTACAGCTTGGACAGGGCCGCCTCGATGGGCACCTCCCGCCCCAGGTCGGCGCAGTAGGCCGTATAGTAGATCAAGAGCCGGGCCATCTGGTACTGGGAATACATGTTCGCCAGCTTGTGCTGGTTGACCGGGATCGATCCCGTGGTCTGGCCGAACTGGATGCGGCGTTCCAGGTGCTGGCGGGCGTAGCGCATGGCTTCCCGCATGGCCCCCAGGGGGCCGGCCGCGCTCAGGACCCGTTCGATGTTCAGGCCGCGCATCATGACCTGCCAGCCCAGGCCCTCGCCGCCGATGACATTGTCCGCCGGCACCCGGGCGTCGTCGAAGCGCAGGTAGCAGTTGTACATGCCCTCGGAGCCCAGCCAGTCGTTGATCCGCTCGACGCTGAAACCGGGCGAGCCTTTTTCCACGATCATGCCGGTCAGGTGCTGGTAGGCCTTGCGGTCGCCCGGATCCTCGCTGGTCTTGAAGTAGGCCATGTACAGATCGGCCGCCGAGGCCGCGGTCTGAAAACGCTTGATACCGTTGACGATGTAGAAATCGCCGTCCCGGACCGCCGTGGTCTCGATGCCCGCGATGTCCGAACCGGCGTACGGTTCGGTCATGGTGATGCTGCCCAGAAGTTCGCCCTTGGCCAGCCTGGGCAGCCAGCGCTGCTTCTGCTGGTCGTTGCCGTCGTGAAGAATCTGCTGGGT
>Ga0180009_10005245_pt1 | contig 13952 bp, 9 predicted proteins | sample OS_PC_MetaG_FD_123537 | JGI IMG/M metagenome (GOLD analysis project Ga0180009, IMG submission 123537) | Groundwater microbial communities from the Aspo Hard Rock Laboratory (HRL) deep subsurface site, Sweden - OS_PC_MetaG | ecosystem: Environmental > Aquatic > Deep subsurface > Groundwater... | reverse complement strand
CAGCACCAGCCCGATCACCGGCCGGTAGAGCCAGATCAGCGCCTTGTTGAGCGGGTTCTGGCTCTCCGGCACGATCCGGCCGCGAATAAAGATCGTCATCAGCACCGGCACCAGCGTGATCGAGAGAAAGGCGGCGGCTGCCATTGCAAAAGTCTTGGTCGCGGCAAGCGGCTTGAAGAGCCTGCCCTCCTGCGCCTCCAGCGTGAAGATCGGCAGGAAGGAGACGGTGATGATGAGCAAGCTGAAAAAGAGCGCGGGACCCACTTCCTGCGCCGCCTCGATGACGACGGCGGTGCGCGAGGCGCCGGGCGGTGCATGCTCGAGCCTTTTGTGGGCGTTTTCGATCATCACGATCGCCGCATCGACCATGGCGCCGATTGCGATCGCGATACCACCGAGGCTCATAATGTTGGAAGGGATACCGAGCACATGAGTTGCGGCGAGCGCCATCAGAATGCCGACAGGCAGTGTGACGATCGCGACAAGGGCGCTACGCGCATGCCAGAGGAACAGAAAGCAGACCAACGCCACGACGATACTTTCCTCGATCAAGGTGCGGACTAGCGTATCGATGGCGCGGCCGATCAGCGCCGAGCGGTCATAGACCTCGACGATCTCGGTGTTACCGGGCAGGCTCGGGGCAACGGCAGCAAGCTCGCGCTTGACGTTTTCGATGACCTCGAGCGCATTGGCGCCATGGCGCTGTAAAGCGATACCGGAGACCACCTCGCCCCCGCCCCCCAGTTCAGCAATGCCGCGTCGTTCGTCCGGCGCAAGCTCGACGCGCGCCACGTCCCGCAGCAGCAGGGGTGTTCCACCCTCGGCGCGCAGCACGATCTTGCCAATATCCTCAATGCCACTCAGATAGCCGCGGCCGCGGATCATGAATTCGGTTTCGGCGAGTTCGATGGTTCTGCCGCCGACGTCCATGTTGCTGGCGCGTACCGCGCCGGCGACATCGGCAAGCGTCAGCCCGGTGCTTTTCAGCAGGAGTGGATCGACGATGATGGCATACTGCCGAACGAATCCGCCGACCGTTGCGACCTCGGCGACGCCCTCGGCACGTGAGACGGCGAAGCGGACCTGCCAGTCCTGCAGCGAACGGAGTTCGGCGAGGTTCCGCTCCGAGGATTTCAGCGCGTACTGATAGACCCACCCGACGCCGGTCGCATCCGGCCCGAGCGATGGTGTCACGCCGTCGGGCAGACGTTCCGCCGCCGCGCTCAGATATTCGAGGACGCGACTTCGTGCCCAATAGAGATCGGCACCGTCCTCGAAGACGACATAGACGAAGGAAACGCCAAAGAAAGAAAAGCCGCGCACGACGCGGGAACGCGGCACGTTGAGCATCGCTGTCGCGAGCGGAAAGGTTACCTGGTCCTCGACGACCTGCGGCGCCTGGCCGGGATAGTCGGTGACGATGATGACCTGCGTGTCCGACAGGTCCGGTATCGCGTCGAGCGGAATGCGCGCGATCGAATAGACACCGGCAACGATCGCAAAGAGTGCACCGATCAGCACCAGAACACGGTTGCGGGCGGACCAACCGATGATGTTCGCGATCATGGCGCCACCTGTTCAGCGGTAAAGGCTGAAAGCGCCGCCTGGAGATTGCTCTCGGCATCGATCAGGAAAATTCCGGAGGTAACGATCTCTTCGCCGGGAGCAAGCCCCTCCTTGATCTCGACATCGGTGCCGGCACGGGCGCCGAGGCGGACGTTACGTGGTTCGAAGAGCCCATTGCCGCGCGCGACGAAGACGACCTGACGGGTGCCGTCGTCGATGACCGAGGCAGCCGGCACCGCGAGCGCCGGTTCGTCACTGACCGGCGCGCCGATCTCGACCTGCACGAAATGGCCGAGCTTGAGGCGCCCATCCGCATTCGGCACAACCAACCGGACCCGGCCCGAGCGGGTCGCCATATCGATATCGGGATAGACGAAGTCGACAATCGCCTCGCGCGTTTCGCCGGGCATCGCCGGCATCAATAGCTGCGCCTTCTGTCCCGGCCTGAGAAGCGCGAGGTCCTGTTCGGCGATTTCAGCCATTACCCAGAGGCTCGACAGGTCGGCGATACGAAAGAGCGTATCGCCGGCCGCAAAGCGCATGCCGTCGAGTGAGGGCTTGTCGAGGACCGTGCCGCCGAGCGGTGCTTCAAAAGTCACCACGCGCGCCGGTGCCCGCGTGCGCGCCATTTCGGCGATGGCGCCACTGGAAATGCCGAAGAGGCGGAGATTCTTCGCGGCACGTTCGACATCGCTGCCGCCGCGCGACAGTGCCGAGAGATAATCGGCCTGTTTGCGCAGCAGTTCGTCGCTTTCGATCCAGGCCGTCAGTAACGGCTCACCGGCCGCCACCGTACCGCCGGTGGTGCGGACATCGAGACGTTCGACAAAACCGTCGAAGCGAGCCGTCACCAGCGCGACGCGGGCCTCGTCCGTCGTCACTGTGCCGGCACCGCGGATCGTGCGGATGAGGTTGCGGTGTTCGACTGGCACCGTCCTGACGCCGGCGCGCTGCATCTTTTCCGCACTGACGCGGATAGCTCCGGCGGGACCCGCTAAGTCGTTCTCATAAACGGGGATGTAATCCATCCCCATCGAATCCTTTTTTGGCACCGGCGATATGTCCGGCAACCCCATCGGGTTGCGGTAATAACGGACTTTCCGTTCTCCAGACGCAGCGGTTGCGTCGGCTTTGTTTTCGACGGCTGTGTAAATAACGATGCCTTCGACGGGGTCCGAAACATCGTCGACTTGCGCTTCGACCGTGAGCGCCCAGCGTCCGGCCATCGCGATCTTCGCTTCGAAAGCCAGAACGTCCGGCGCGTCAGCCGGAACCGGGGTGAGCGGCGTGTCCATCATCGCCATGCCGTCAGGGCCCATGTCGAGACGAGACGAGACGATATCCACACTCCCGGCCGGAACAGACGCGCCGCCCGGGGCAAGCAGCCGGACCTCGATCCGCACACCCTCACCAACCGAAATTTTCTCCGAAACGGCCTCGAATTTGTAAGCTTGAGATTGGGCGCCGGCGACGCTCCATACGCCGGCTGCCGCCACGACAGCCGTAAGCACGGCGGGCGCGAACGCTTTGGTTAAGCGAACCATATGACTCTCCAGGACCTGATGTGACGATGACGCGCAACCGGAAACGGTCACGCGCCGGTGCGTCACACCACCCTGGGAGGCCGTCGCAAGGGTGAGGGGAAAAGATCGGTCCGGCCAAGATCCGGCTCACGGACCGACTTAAGGGCAAGCCGAACCGGAATAAATCCAGGCGCGGCTGCGAGCTGAAGCGGTAACTTGCCGCAGGCAGTCATGCAAAGGGCCGAACTTTCGCATGTTTTCGTTTCGGTATCGTCGCAACCGGCGCAGCCTGAATCCGCCATCTCGTGCATGGCGTTTGCCGCATGCGGCGGAGTACCCTCATCGGCCATCATTTGTGCTGACGCGATCATATCGAGACCGGTCGCCGGCGCCGAAGCAGCTGTGAGCAACAGCGCAGCCGCCAGCACCGCCGCAAGCCAATGGCGGACCCGGGATATGCTTCGGCAGCTGTCGACGCGTCGCTTCATGGCCACAGACTAACACAGACCTTTCCTCCGCCGACTACACAAATTCGTCACAGGAGAAGCCTCGGGTCCAAAGTCAGGCGGAGCTCTCGGACGTTGACTCCATCGGCCGCCAATCGCCGGGTTTCAGAATGTCGACATGAGAATGACCAGCGCGGTCCCAAGGCAAGTGAAGCACGGCTCCTAATGTCGCACTGCTCCTGTGAGCCGCGGCACCAACTTCTTTGAAGAGAAACATGGCGCTGTCTTCGATTGCCCCGGAAAGAGCGGACAACATGCTCTGTTTACGCGCTTCCGATGTCGTCACCGTCAGGACGAGGAGATTGGGAATGCCCAAATGCGACTTGTGGACGCCCCGTGCCGCAATACCGTGATAGGCAATCATCTTCTCCAGAAAAGACGTTTGTCCCCGCGCCGACCGCATGACAGGCATCGTGCCGCGATCGGCTTCAAGCGCGAAAAAGCGATAGCTTCTCCGTGCCTCTCCACCATATTCGAGACCGAATACGGCATCCGGGACGGTGTAGCCGCTGCAGGCGAGCTCTGTGGCGGCTGTTTTCAACCTGCGCGGGAACCCCGGAAGCCTCAGCGGATTCGGAGACCGCCGGGTTTCCTCAGGCGCCTTTGCGAGGATTTCGGGCCAGGAGACAAAGCGCAGATCCGCCTTTGCTTTCGCTGCGAGTTCGATCGATGCCAGCGTCTCGCAGATCATCAGCGAATGCGCGAATTGCCGTCCCGCGCCGCTCGTCCCGTATGGCATATGCGGACAGGGGTCGGCGAGCCTCCCCTGCGCGGCGAGCACGTCCCGGGCGCGATCGCTGTTCTCATAAACGGCCGGCAGGTAGCGGGAATGCGCCGTCTCCCATTGTTGTGCAGGTCGGTTGAGATATTCCCCCTCGTGATAGAGATCGCCGAGGCGCTCCTTGAAACGCGTTGCCGACGCGCCGCCGACAAATGCATGTATGGAGGTCGACCGCAGGTAGCGGTAGCGCTCCAGCAGCTCGAAGATAGCGAGGTCACGCGGCGTGAGCGCGAGGCTCTTCCCCGTCTTCTGACGCTTCATGCGGGATCGGCGCTGCCGGTGTTCCATGCCTGAAGCGATAGCATCGTGCCGGAGCGGAGAAAACGTGCGCCACATTCGGCGACATGGCGCAATGTTCAGCGCCGGAAGGCGCCGTTCAGGCCGCGAATCTTCAGGTGTCCTCCCTTTTTTCGTACCTTGGTATTTCTTCGTCCGGCAGGTTCGACCGATTTGACTCCTCAACATTTGTCATGACAATGCCCGGCAGAAATGCTGTGGAGAACCTTCCCGTCCGGAGACCCCTTCATGGGTACGACAACGGCCCCTCGCTCCGAAAAACTCGATCTCAGGCTCAGCCGCGAGGCGAAACGGACCCTCCATGCGGCGGCGGCCGCCCAGAACCGCTCGGTGAGCGAATTCGTCCTTGAAAGCGCGCTCGCCACGGCGGCCGAGACGCTCCCCGATCGTCAGCGTTTCGCGCTCGACGCGGAAGGCTTGAAGGCCTTTCAGGCGGCTCTCGATGCCCCGCCCCGTCCGCTCTCCCGGTTGAAGCGCCTGCTCACCGCACCGGGCGGGACCCCGTCCCGGTGCAAATGACCGGCGCCGTCAGCATCGAGAAACTCCGCCGCGATCATGCGGTGGGCAGCTTCGACTGTGGCAAGGAATCGCTCAACCGCTTCCTCATCCGCAACGCGCTGCAGAGCCAGCAAGCCAATGCGTCGCAGACCTATGTCCTGACCATGGAAGGCCATGTCGCCGGCTATCGCACGCTGGTCATCGGCGAGGTCGCCTATGCGGACGCGCCGGAGCGCCTGAAGAAAGGCCTCGCCCGCCATCCCGTGCCGGTGATGCTTGCTCGCGCGTCTCGCGGTCGCGAGCGATTGCCAGGGCCGGGGCATCGGACCGGCGCTGCTCAGGGACGCCCTCCTTCGAACGCTACAGGCCGCCGACATTGCCGGCATCCGCGCCTTCATGGTGCACGCGAAGCATGACGAAGCGCGCTCTTTCTACGAGCATTTCGATTTCATCGCCTCGCCCTCCGATCCCCTGCATCTCTACGTCCTCCTGAAAGACGTCAAGGCGCTTCTCGACTGACGCCGGGACAAAGAGCGCGTCACCAGTCGCTCGACGGCGCCGTATCGATCGGAGCGGACCGGATTGCGGGCACCGCCGGTTCGGCACTTGTCTTCGGTGTTTCCTTCGCTGCCCTCTCCCGCTCGACTTCCTCCCAGTGAACGGCATAACGCGCGCGCATCTCGCCGCGAACGGCTTCCGCTGCCTCCGCGCTCATTCGCGGCAGGGATTCGAGATGGCCGAAGGGAAAGCCGAGCGAGATCGCGCCCTCTGTCATGTTGCGGATCGAGACGGCGAACCGGCCCTTCCCCTGCGCGCCGATGAACTCCGGTGTCGTCCGGAGCATCTGCGCCAGGGCACGGGCATCCTTCTCCGAAACGCCGCCCGCGAATTTGATGCTGGTATTCGCGGCAAAGCTCTCCTGCAGCTTCGACGACAACTGGCCGATATATTGATGCGCGAGCACCATCCCCACATTGAACTTCCGTGCCTGTTCGAGGATCACCGAGACGTTCTGGTCGAGATAGTCGGCGCATTCGTCGACATAGACGAAGGTGGGCAGCCGGTCGCCTCGGGCGAGCGTCGCACGCTCCTGCGCAGCCTGTGCGATCAGCGCAATGAAGAAGCGGCCGAAGATTTCGGTGCCGTTCTGTTTCAGGAGATCCTTCGCCGTATTGATCAGGATGACCTTCCCCTCATTCATCTCGCTGAAGAGATCGAGCTTGTTCCTTGGATGCGAGAACATGCGCTCGAAGGTCCGGTTTTCGAGAATGCCCCAGAGGCGGCGCACCACCTGGCGCTTCGTCTCCTCGAACTGCCTGCTCATGAACTCGGTCTCGAAGAAGGCGCGTGCCGTGCCGTCGAGCTTCTCGATATGGCCCCGGTACGTCTCATAGCCCTTTGGCTCCATGAGCTCGCGGAAGGTATGGATGGTCGCATCCGGGATATGTAGCATCAACCGCGTGATGTAGCGGAAGATGACGCTCTGCTTTTGCGTAAGCTCGGCCGAGAGCAAGGACCCCAGCACGAAATCATAGAGCTCCAGAATGCCGTTCACCAGGCGCTCCCGCTCAAGGGGCGGGTAGGAGCCGATCCGCTCCATGCCGGCATCGAAGAGGTTGAGGGCCAGCGGATATTCGATATCGGTCGGATCGATCAGGCAGAGCTTGCCGGCAAGCCGCTCGCCGGGCGCGAATATCTTCAGGCCGGCAATGTTGCGGATAAGGTCGCCCTGGGAGTCGATCACGATGACGCTCCCCTCGCCTTTCGCGACGCGGTCGAGGTCCTGCGTGATCAGATATTGCAACGTCTGGCTCTTGCCATGACCCGAGCCCGCCACGATCCAGTGATGCTCGAAGCGGATCTCGTCGGCGATGACGAAGGGGATATCGGCCGCGAACAGGTCTTCGAGCGGCGTGTCCTGCAGGAAGGCCTGCACCATCTCCCGCGGCGGCGCCTTGCTCTCATGCGGGAGAATAAGGGTCTTCTTCTCTCCCGGCCGCTCGGGATAGGGCACGCCCGAGGCCTCGCACTGGTTGCGCGCGAGACGATGGCGAAGGGCCGCGAAGAGGCCGGCGTCCACCGCTTTCGCAGAAAAGTAGGGAAGCAGCAGCGCCTCGACCGCCTCGCCCGGGTGGCGCATCGCGTCGATCAGCGGTATCCGCGCGCCCGGCCTCAACCCGCCGGCATCGGCCGCCTCGAAAAGCGCCTCCGCCTCCTGGAAAGCAGAGGGCGGGAGGCAGCGGCAAAAGGTGCTGAGCGACCGAAAGATCGCTTCTTCCATCCGTTCCACACTATCCGCGCGTTCGAATTTCGCGATGAGCGCCTCGATCCGGTCGCGGTGGCGCGCAAGTTCAATCTCGCCCGCTTCCGGGGCCAGGGCCGGGATCTCACCGGCAAAGCCCTCCGCCCGGTAGAGCGCTTCGGCAAGGTCGATGATGCACGCAGAAATCTCGTAGGACGGGAAGCCGTCCTCCAGAGCATCCACAAGGCGCTTCCAGACGGCGGCGCTGAACTCTTCGGCGTCAGGGAACGCTTTCGCCGTCCGGAGGCGGGAGGCCGTCTCATGAAGCTTCAGCGCCTCGCGACGCGACCGCGCCGTCCGGGCGGCGGGCCTTGTATAAAGCGCGACGCCGATCCAGCAGCCAAGGCCGACAAGGGCGGCCGGTATGAGGACAGGTCCCAGGAAATAGACGCCGGATATCAGACCCGCGAGCACCGCCGCGGCTGTGAGAAGATCTTCGGGCTTCTCGAAATCGAGCCCGCCCATCTCCGTCAGATCTCGAGGCTTTGCGGCTCGGCAAGTTCCGCGCAGCCCGCCAGGAAGGCTTTGAGGGTTTTCAACCCCTCAATCACCTCGTCCTGATAGATCTTCGCATCGAGCGGTGTGTCGACCACATAGCGGTTGGGGCCGCGCAGGAGGTCCGCAAGGCGCAGATGCGCCAGCTTGGCCTGATAGTCATATTGATCCGCCTTCATCTTGCCGAGGCGATGCGCGCTGATCTCGCGCTCGACCACGATCCGCTCGCCGAGATTCCAGCGCTCCGCGATCGCCCGCTCCTCTTCGGAAAACTGCACCGCGACCGTGACCTCGACCTGCGGCACTTTCTTGATCAGTCCGGCCAGGATCTCCTTGTGCTCAATCGACGCCTGCATGTGGTTGCCCCCTTTATTGCCCGTCGTTTCACCTCGATACCCGTTGACTTCACCGTTACTGGAGAAATCGAAGCGGACGCAGCGTCGGGGAGTCAAGCGGTTTGAGCTTCAGTCGGATCAAAAGGCCTCGGAGAGGCCATAAAGTCGGACCACGGAGGATCGGCGCGCCGCGTTCCAAGTAGTTGATTCCGTTTGTCTATTGCGGGTTCATCCGTGGACGGAGGGGCGATACGGTATCCCCCAGCCTATCCCCCTGCCGATCGCCCTCGATTGCAGCGGAGGCAGGGTCAAAAAAGATGGGGACCGGGAGCGACCCGGTCCCCAAAGACCCTTCAGAAGGAAGTGCCGGTGATGGTCTTACACGTCTCGCAATGCGATCCGCGCGTCGAGCCATGCCTCGATTTCCGACAGCAACCACACAACACGATTCTGGCCGAGCTTTATCCGCTTCGGGAACTGCCCGGCCGCCTCGAGCCTTGCAATATGCTGGCCGGAATACGGGATGCCACAGACAGTCTTCAACTCCTTCTTGGATACGACCTGCTTTTCGTACCGAGCCATCGAACTCTCCCTTGATGAAAGGGAGCGTCGACGCCCCGGGTTGGGCTAGGCCGCACCAGTGGGCGGGAAAAGCTTAGGAAGAGAAGGGGCCGGAGTCGAGTTACCTCTCTGATATCCGCAAACTGATTTCGACTCCGGAATGGTGTCGTTGAATCAAAATATTCCAAAGCATGTGTGTGAGGAGGGCCATACTTTTCTATCTCCTGTACTACCGAATCGACCCGAACATCAATTGATACTCAAAGCATGGAGAGGATGGCGTGTTCCCAGGAGGCATCGCAGATAAGCTTGGCAATAGGTATGAGGCCAAGTGGCTAGTGCGCCAGTTCTTGGATGTCATCGGTGGTGGCGCTGATTCACTTCGCTTTGAGGGCATCAGCAAAAATTTCGCTGGTTTTGAGTTTTCTCTACGCCGAGGCGACATCACGGAATGGCATCAAACAAAAATGTCCAGCCCGAATGGCAATTGGACGTTGAACGCCCTTGCTCGAGAAGGTGTCTTGGCCGCGTTCAAAAGTCGCTTGAGCTCGGATGAGAACGACCTCTGCGTATTCGTGTCACAACACCCTGCCAAGGACGCCGACGCATTATCCGCAAAGGCACGGATAGCGTCTGATTGCACCGAATTTCAAAATTCGCTTGGCGCTGAACATGGGGAGAAATTTCGGAGCCTTCAGGAAACTTGGGCTGAGGATCCTGAGATAGCGTTTTTGTATTTGCAACGATGTCGGTTCAGAACCGAGAGCGAACCTTCTATCGACTCTTTAATTTCGACTTTTTCCGACTTCTACTTCCTGGAAGCGAAGGGGAGTTCGTTCGCTATTCTCCGCGACTTTCTTGAGGTGCGCATCAATAAGGAAATAACCACTGAGGCTGCGAGAAGCGAACTACGCAAAGAGAGAAGGTTGGCACTAAAGGACTGGTCGCTTGATCTCACGTTGAAAGAGCGCCTGTCTACCGAAACGAAAGCCTACCTTGATACGTACAATCCCTTTGGCGCAGATGGATCGCGAATATCACGTTCAGAAGCCAACCATCTAATGACAAAAGTCACAAATGCCAACAGCCCGAAAGTCATCCTTCTGACGGGAGTGGCAGGCTCCGGGAAATCGGGCGTTATTCGCGAGTTTGTCGATACACTCGATCAGCACGACATCCCACATTTGGCCCTTCGCATCGATCAGCATCTCGATTGTACTTCCCCCGCATCACTCGGCAAAGCGATCACCGGTCGCGAAGAAAGTCCCGCCGCGACATTAAGAGGAATAGCACCAAATCAACACTCAGTCCTCATTGTCGACCAAGTTGATGCCGTCAGCGAAATCTCGGGACGCAACGGCGCCGTAAAGCAAACTGTTCTACGCCTTGTGGACGACGCTAGAAACTTTGGCCTTATGACAATCGTGATAGCCTGCAGAACATTTGATTTAGAGAATGACCCTCGATTAAAAAGCCTGAAGAACATGCACGGGGTGGAGCATGTCGACGTCAAGCTCCTGTCATGGGACGATGACACGAAACCCCTTCTAGCTGCCCGATCAATTGATACTGACTTCCTCTCGGAAGCACAGCGAACACTCCTCTGTCTGCCTCTCAACTTGGCAATCTTTCTGGAGGTATACGATGGAACGAGCCCAACGTTCACATCACGCAACGATCTTTTCGCGCGGCTTCTGGAGAAGAAAGCCCGTTTAGTTCGAAGGCAGCGGCAACTTCTCTGGGAAATTGGGGCGCCGCTCACCAAGCTCGCTGAATGGATGAGCGAGCGACAGAGGCTTGATGCCCCAGAGAGTATTCTTTCTGAGTTTAGCGGTGCGACTGACATATTGTCGTCAGAAGGGTTGGTCGTTAGATCCCGCTCCTCTCTGAACTTTTTCCACGAAAGTTTTTTCGACTACATTTATGCTCAGGCTTTCGTTACGCGTCAGGAAACCGTCGAAAGCCTGCTGTCCAATTCAGAACAGCATCTATTTCGTCGAACTCAGGTACGACAAATCCTCGAAACACTGAGGCAGACCGATTCCCCTCGATACCTTAGGGAGCTCGGAGCTGTGCTCCATGGCGAAAGGGTCCGATATCATATCAAGGCCGCAGTGGCGCAGTGGCTTGGCTCTCTTGTCGACCCCTTGAACGGCGAAATGAATGTGGTGCTTGCCCTCGACAATGGAACGGGATCGTTTCCATCTTTGTTACGAAGTTCGCTCCTCTCTTCCGCGGGCTGGTTCGATCTCCTACTCCGCGAAGGCTGGATTCACGCCAACTTAAACAATGACGTTTCCGAGCGAACAGAAAGCGTCTTGTGGTGGCTTTCAAGCATTGCCGGCGAGCGACCGACGGAGATAGCGGGGTTGCTGAATGAATGGTGGAACGACTCCTCCGATAGGGCGACAAAACTTCTCAGTTGGTTCGGCTTTGTCAGGCGACAATCACCCGACAGCGACCTAACTGATCTTTGCTGCCGCATCATTCGTTCGAATCCTCCTGGACTGTTCCAAGATCGGCAGGACAATCATAGAGATCTTATATTGCACACTTGGGCGGGAGAGAACCCGACCGGCGCTAGTGAGATTCTGAGAGCGTACTTCGATGCCTGGTTCCACACCCATCCAGGCCAGCACCCCTTCGAAAGAGATGAATTTCGCGCTCTTGATGAGTATTCGCTCGGCGAAACGGCAAAAAAGTCGCCGCTTGCATTTGTTGAAGGCTGTCTCCCTGCATTTGTCAGGTCAATCGATTTGATCGTTGCCAGGGAACGAACAGGAGACCCTGACTACTCGTTTAAGCTCCGGTATCGTTCCGGACACCATTTTGGTTCGGACTCTTTCCTGGCGATGCTGCGAGCTTCAATGCGCAAGATTGCCTTGGAAGACCCTGCGGCGGCGTCCTTACTGCTTCAGAAAATTGATCCCGAAAAACACGAGGCCTGCACTCATATCTGGCTGGAGACGGTCATCGCAAATGGCCCTGCGCTCGCTGTGCGATTTTCGCGTGTTCTGGCGAGCCCACATCTGCTTGACGCCGGTTGGCACGGCGCGGACTGGAAGTCGTTCGCCGATGCGGCCAAATCGACGATCCCCTCTCTCCCTCGACCGGAGATCGAGCAGCTGTTCCGAATAATCTCTGCAATTGCTCCTGAACTGCAATTCGCCGCCGACCTCCTTCACCGCATTCGATGTCAGGGCGAGGAGGAGCCATGGCAAACTCGCAAATCGGTTCTGCACTACCTCAGAAGATCGGGTTACGTACAATGGTGCATTCTGGAGACGATCGGCAGCGAGCTTCTCGACGCAACCTTAGGAGACAGACTTCGAGAGCTCAGAAGAAAGTTCAAAGGGATTGCAGTTGAGGAGCCGGACCACATGCAGGCGCATTGGGTTCAATCTCCGATCAAGCGCGACAATGCCGTGCGAATGAGCGATGCTCAATGGCTCAGAGCCATCGAACGCTACGACAATGACGAAGAGAGGCGTCGTGGCAAGACTTGGATGGACGGCGGCGCGCAGCAACTTGCCGGGGAGCTTCAGCGAGTAGCCAAAGAGGATCCTGTTCGATTTTCTGGACTGCTTGAAAGTATTCCTGACGCCGCGAACCGAACCTATATAAGCCATCTGCTCTGGGGCCTCGCCGAGGCAGAAGATCCAAGCGATGAAGTATTGCGTTCTGCTATCGTGAATGCTCACAGTCGCCCTAGCCGCCCCTATGGAAGCGAAATAGCGCGCCTGATAGCCGGGTACCCCTCTACAGCGACCGATCCTGTGATCTTCGAGATACTCGCATGGTATCTTGAGCGAGGGGATGCAGACGACAACGAGGATATCGAGCGTTCCAACACAGAACGAGAGATCATCAAGATCGAAGATCTCCTGAATCACGCCGGCAGCCTACATGTCCGGGGAATAAGTGGCGCAAGAGGGTATGCCGCCGAAGCTTTGGCCAGTGTTATTTGGCATGCTCCGGAAGATGCAGAAGTGTTTTGGCCGCTACTTGAGCGGCGCGCTGAGGAAGAACGCCTTGTCAGCGTAAGATGTAGCCTGATTCATCCGGCGACGCCGCTCTTCAACAATGATCGCGAGCGATGCGGCTTGCTCGTTGCGCGCCTTTCTCGATCCCCAGCGAGCGACGACTCCAAGTTTTCAAAGTTACTGCGGGAGGTGTGGCTCAAGTTCGCCTTTCCGCCCGCTTCCTTGCCACCGCTTCTGCGTCGCGGCTCTGTTTGGTGCGCGCGGCGACTTGAGCAGTGGCACCGCTGGCTACAGTCAGTACCAGGAAGGGAAGATTCAACACGATGGCTAGCACCCTTACTTACCCACCGAGGTGTCTATCTGACTCCCTATTTGCTGCGCTCCCTTCCGGAGATCGGGCAACAACTTTTGTATAGGCTTATTGTTGTCGGCGACGATACATCACGCATGATCGGTGCATGGCACGTTTTCTGTGAAAGCTTCCAAAATTCCCGTTATGTCGCGTTAGCCACCGCGCTTGCGAATGATGGGGTCGTCTATCGAAGGCTCCTCGCGGATATTGCGGCGCATGCGGTTGCCTCCGATGAGTTTCGCTATCGTGCCGAGGAGGTGCTGAGAAATAGCTTCGATGATGATGACAAGCAGGTTAGGCACGAAGCTGGTGACGTATTTCGTGAGATACCTCCGAATGAGTTTGGAAGATATCGCGAGCTTGCTCAGAAATATGTAGCCTCAAAAGCTTTTGAGGCAAATTCTTGGGCTCTCTTCCACGCTCTAGAAGAGGCTGACTGCAAAGTGGATGATATCGTCATATCTGCAAGCGAAGTGCTAATTGAAGATATTGAACGCAATGGCAACGGGGCCGGGCGGCGATCAATGGACTTGCATCAGCTCCAAGACCTCATACGGAACGAATATTCGTCCTCGGAGGGAAACCTCGAGCTGAGACGACGCCTGCTCGATTTAATCGACAGAATGCTGGAACTAGGTCATGTTGACAAACTTCTGACCCAGAGGCGAGCAGCAACTATTTGAATGAAGCCGAGGTAGCTTGCGGCGGTTTTGTCATATCGTGTTGCGAAGCGGCGTGAGCATTTGAGCTTGT
>Ga0180009_10005244_pt1 | contig 13953 bp, 8 predicted proteins | sample OS_PC_MetaG_FD_123537 | JGI IMG/M metagenome (GOLD analysis project Ga0180009, IMG submission 123537) | Groundwater microbial communities from the Aspo Hard Rock Laboratory (HRL) deep subsurface site, Sweden - OS_PC_MetaG | ecosystem: Environmental > Aquatic > Deep subsurface > Groundwater... | reverse complement strand
TGGCCGGTCGGCGACTGCGGGAACTCCTCGGGCACACGTGGGGTGAAGTCGTGGGTGGAGTGGCTTTCGGGGCCGTCTTCTATTATCTGGCGGCCCATTGAATTTTAATAAAGGAACCCTTAATGGGGTGTTGACAGGGATCGATCGGCAGGTATGATCCCGGCAACAGGCTCCGGCTGCGGCCCGGCTCCGGTCGGTTGCGACCGCCCTTTCGCGATAGATTGTCCGGACCGGGGATCGGTCCGGCCCGATGGATTCTATGGTCGAAAGGATTCGCTATGAGAGTCATCGCGTTGGCCAACCAGAAAGGGGGCTGTGGGAAAACAACCGTCTCGACCAACCTCGCCGCCGCCCTCGCCCAGCTCGACAAGAAAGTCCTCCTCATCGACAACGACCCCCAGGGGCACGCCACGCTGGCTTTCGGCATCCGGGAACGGGACTTCACCCTCAGCACCTATGACCTCTACCTGACCACGGACATCCTCGTCGAGGACGCCTTCCTGGATGTCGGTCCCCAGCTCCACCTGGTCCCCGCCGGAATCGAACTGAGCGCCGTGGACCAGGCCCTCGCCCGGGATCCGGACAAGGATCAGCGGCTGCGCAACTGCTTTCGCCGCAGCGCGATGCCTTATGATTACATCCTGATCGACTGCCCGCCCAGCGTCAGCCTCCTGACCTTCAACGCCCTTCTGGCCAGCGGCGAGGTCATCATCCCCGTGGATCCCAGCTATTACAGTCTGCAGGCCCTCCGCAAGATGCGGGAAACGCTGACGGTGCTCCGCGAGAAGCGGGGGCACGACCTCGTTCCCCAGGTCCTGATGTCCAACTTCGACACGCGTCCCCTGTTCGTCCGGAAGATCATGGAGGAACTCGAGGAGGTCTACGGCCGCGAACTGCTGGACACCATCATCCACCACACGGTCCGGTTCCGGGAGGCGGCCGGTTCGGGATTGCCCGTGATCCGGCACGATCCCCAGTCGCGGGGGGCTCACGACTTCCAGGTGCTGGCCAGGGAGATCACGGATCAGGAAGTCGATCTGAAGATCAACGCCATCGATCACTGGACGGCCTTGCTGCACGGGCCGCAGGTCAGCGAATCGGGGGTCCTTTTCGAGGCGGATTTCCCGCGCGCGAGGAACGTGCGGATCACCGGCTCCTTCTGCGACTGGTCCGCCCAGGGGCTGCCCCTGGAGCGCCGTGCGGACGGGATGTGGGAATGCCGGTTGACCCTCGAGGCAGGCAAGCACCAGTACCGGTTCATCGTGGACGGGACCTGGTTGCCGGACCCGCACAACAGCCAGACCGTCGCCAACGAATTCGGAGGGGCCAACAGCCTGGTCGTCGTCTGAGCATCGTCCGGGGAGCGTCAACGTGGAGAAGGGACATCGCCAGGGGCTCCGGGCGGGGGTCGGGGACGCGGACCGGCATCACATCGCCAGCATCGCGCACCATTTCCTGGTCCGGGAGGGGGATGAGGAAACCGGGTCCAGGTTCCGGCTGGGAGTCGCCTCCTGGGGACAGGGACTGCTGTCGTCCTTCATCGCCGGTCGCCTGGTCGGCGCCCTGGCGACGTGGCCGGCCGACGAGGTTTCCGTGGGCCTGGCCGAACCCCCGGGTGTGACCCACTCGGCCCTCGCGTACCTGTCCGGAGCCGATTTCTCGCCCCCCATGCCCGACGGCGTCCGCCTGTTCTCTCCTCGATCCAGGGAATCCGGGCGGGCCGCTACTTCCTCCGGTTGCCTGATCGTCGTCGAGAATTTCGGTCCCGTCGGCGATCCCGTACTCGGCTCCTGGGAGGGCCTGGCGGCCGCCGGCATGGGCGGCGGCCCGGATTGTACGCATCTTGTCTGGTGCCTGGGTTCCCGGGATCTGGGCAGCAGGTCGGCGGCCCTGCGGATGGGCCGCCTGGTGCGGGTCCTGGGCGCCGAGGGCGTCGGACTCGTGGTCTGCCCGGAAGGTTTCCTGCCTGGGCCGGGGGGGGGCGCGCCTCGAAGCGTCCCGGGGCCCGGCGGCGCCCCCGGTGATGATCGCCATGCATCCTGGCGGGCACTCGCCTCGAGTGTGGCGCCCGGAATCCCCACCTGCGAGGTCCACCTGGGGAGTGAGGCGGGGCCGCCTTCCGCGGTCGTGGACGGCCCCCTGATCGAACTGCTCCGGAAACTGGTGCCCTGGCCATCTCGCTGACTCCGGACTTCCCCTGGTGGAGAAATTGTGGTGGACCCGGGGCCGTGCGCACCTATAGCTTGGCGAAGACCGACGCTGGGCCGGACCTCCCGGCCGCAAGACGCCTCGCATCCCAGCAGGATCAGGATTGCGTAACCTTCTTGGACATCTTCCGGCCGGCCTTCCGGCTGCCCTCGGCCTCGGCGCCCTGATCGTGGCGGCCTCGTCGGTCATGGGCCAGCCCGCGTCCGCCGGCACCGAACTCGGGCGGTCCGGATTCCTCATCATCATGGGGGCGAGGGATTCGTCGGCGTCCTTCCAGTGGCGGGATGGCCCCGCCGCGGGACAGCGGTCCCTGGTCTGGCCCGACGGGCAACTCGTCCTGCCGGACACCCTCGTCCCGGAACCCTACGGGGCCCTCGATCTCGGGGTGACCGTCTCGGGAGGGCTGTCGGGCAGCGGCGCCGGCGGACGCCTCGATTTCCGGGACGGATCTTTCGCCATCGACGAACCCCTGCTCATGACGGACGGGACGGTGTCGCTGCTGGCCTCGGCCGGGACCCTGGAGATCAGGGGGCCCCAGTTGAGGTACCGGGCCCCGCCCCGGAAGGAGTCCTCACCTGGGGATCCCCGGGCAGGCTTCCTCCTGCTGGCCGGGATCATCCTCCTGGTGGTCGTGCTCATGCGGAGGGTCAACCTGCACCGTAGAAGGATGAGCGACGGATGAGGGCGGCCACGGCCGCGCGTTTCTGCTACGGCGCCAGCCTGGCGACCTTGCCCTTCATCGGGGTGGGGGTCCTGGTGCTGGCGACGGGGCGGGACTGGGGCGCCGGCTTGCAGCCCTCGTGGGCCTTTCTCGCGGCCGGGACCCTGTTCTGGGGAGCGACCTGGAGGCGGGGGTCCTCCGGTTCCTCGGCACTGGGGGCTCGGGGGCGGCTGGTGATCGCGGCCCTCGCCGCGGCCCTCCTGCTTTCGGCGCTGGGCATCCTCATCGCGCCCTCGACCGAGCCCGCTTCCGTGACCGTGCCCCGGTATCTGCGGCAATGCATCCAGCTGGGGATCATGGGCGTTTTCTGCCTCTGGCCCGCCCTCTGGACCAGGGGAGAAGCCAGATGGCGGTGGACCGCGAGGCTGATCGTCGCCGGCGCCCTGGTCCAGGCCGGGTACGGCGCCCTGCAACAGGCGACCTTCGGGGACGTGCCCGCCTGGTTCGCCCGGACCGATGCGGTCTTCACCTCGAATCCCGCCATCCTGGCGGGTTCTGAACAGCTCTACCTGGACAACGCCCTGCAGCCCGTCCCGCGGCTGCGAGGGACCGCCTGTGAACCGCTGTACCTGGGAAACTTCCTCCTGCTCGCGCTGCCCATGGTCATGCTATGTCGCTGGCGTGCCGCCGTCGCCGGGATCGTCGCCGCATTGCTCTTCCTGTTGCTGGTGCTGACCTGGTCGCGGGGAGCGTGGCTCGCCGCCCTGGCGGGATGGACCGCCGTCGCGGCCCTCTGGGCTGTGTTCCGTCCGGATCGCGGGGAACGGACCTCCCCGCGGAGTCCGGGCCGTCGGATGCTGGTTGCTGTCTTGCTGGTCGTTCTCGGTCTGCTCGCGGTCGGCCTGTGGGCCGACGGGGGCCTGGTGCTGCGGCGTCTGGCCCAGAGCTTTTCCCGCCAGGACTGGTCCAATCTCACCCGGGTCTTCAGCATGCAGGCCGCCTGGCGGGCCTTCCTCCTCAGTCCCGTGGTCGGGATCGGCTGGGGGCAGTTCGTGTGGCACTTCCCCGCACTCGTCGATCCCCTGGGGCTGCAGAGCCAGTTCACCTGGCCGGTGGTCAACAACTTCTATCTGGCGGTGCTGTGTGAGACCGGCCTGCTGGGCTTCGCCGCCATGGCCTGGGGTTTCGGCGAGGCTGTCCGGGGATTCCTGGACGGGTTGCGCCGCCATCTTCGGACCGGAGAGCCCGGTGGCGGGCGCCTGCTGATCACCGGAGCGGCGGCCGCCGGGGTCTGGCTGCAACTGGCGACGTTCTCCCAGTACAACCTGCCCCACATCTGGGTGGCCCTGGGCCTGTGGCTCGCCGCGATCCGGGAGGCCGGGACGACCGCCGCTCCGCCAGCGGGGAAGGTTGCCTGATGGCACGCCGTCCGCACGTCCTTCTCGACGCCCTGCTGGTGGGGCCGCAACCGACGGGGGTCGGTCGGAGCATCCTGGAGTTGACCGCGGCACTTGCGGCGTCCGACCGCGGCTGCGATTTCACCGTCCTGGCGACCGAGGCCGGGCCCTTCGCCGAGGTCTCGGGGGCCGACGGGTGGCGGGTCCGGCTCTGTCCCGGAGCCGCCGGGGGAACCCTGCGCAAGGCCATGTTCACGCAGATCCAGGTGCCGCGGCTGGTGACGGAACTGGGTGCGACCATCCTCCACAGCCTCCAGTTCATCGCGCCGCTGCGCCCCCGCCGCCCCAGCATCGTCACCGTCCACGACCTCGCCTGGCAGGATTATCCAGGACTCCTGGAAACCACGAGGGAGTGGTACTACCGGGTCATGGTCGGGCCGTCGCTCGGCCGGGCTGCGAGGATCCTCACCAACAGCACGAGCACCGCCGGGGACGTCATGCGCCTGCACCCCGGCACCCGCGGCAAGGTCGTCGTCACGCCCTTCGGAACGCCGTCCTGGGTCTGGAAGCAGGACCGCGACCTTCCCGGGAGGCCGGCGGATGATGAAGGATACTTCCTCTTCGTCGGGACCCTGGAACCCCGGAAGAACCTGGACAACCTGCTGGCTGCCTACGCGGATTTCCTGGCCGCCTCCGCGGTCCGGTCAGGGGGCGGTCCCGCCCCCGATCTGCTTCTTGTCGGGGCCAGGGGTTGGCGGGACGGCGAGCTCCGGACCAGGATCCGAGATCTGCAGGCGACCGGAAAGCTCAAGGTGCGGGATTACTGTGGTCCCGAGGCTCTCTGGGGGCTCTACCGGGGAGCCAGGGCCCTCCTGTTCCCGTCGCTCCACGAGGGATTCGGTTTTCCTATCCTCGAGGCCATGGCCGCCGGTTGCCCCGTCCTGACGTCCGCCCGGGGGGCCATGCTGGAGGTCGGGGGAGATGCGGTCCTGGCCGTCGATCCGGATTCCCGGGCCGACCTGACGGCCGCCATCCTGTTGCTGGCCACCGATTCCGGCCTTTGCCGCCGACTTTCGGAACGGGGCCTGGCACGGGCTCCGAGGTGGACCTGGGCGGAAACTGCGGCCCGGACTGCGGAGACCTATCTCCAGGTGGCCGGCGAGACCGGTCCTTGAATTTGGCCGGTGCATAGCGGATATTTTCATTGCCCGGCCAGGATTCTTGAGATAGCTTGAGTTTTCGGAATCACTTGCCGTGTTTGGCCATGCACTTCAGGATGCACCCCTCAAGGAGGAACCGTGGATCTGGGGATTGTTGCAGCACTGGGATTTGCGGCAGCTTTTCTGATGTCGTGGCTCGTCCAGCCCCATTTCCGGAATCTGGGTTTCCTCACGGATATCGTCGACCACCCCGGTTACCGGCGCCCCCATCGCGAACCCGTGCCCCGCACCGGGGGCATGGCCATCTTCATCACGTTCTTCTGTGCGCTGTTCTTCCTGGAAAACGTCATCCTGCACACGGAACTGCCCTGGTCATGGCTCGGCATCCTGATCGGGGCCGGAGTGGCCATCCTCGCCCTCGGGGTGGGGGACGACCGGTTCGGCATCCATGCCGAGAAGAAGCTCTACGGTCAGCTCCTGGTCATCGTGGTGCTGATGATCTTCGGCCAGCGCCTGGATTCCGTCGTTTTGCCGGGGCTCGGCCAGATCGACCTGGGGGGCTGGGCCTGGCCCTTCACCATGTTCTGGTACCTGGGATTCATCAATTCCATGAATCTCATCGACGGTCTGGATGGGCTCGCCAGCGGCATCAGCATCCTCGCCGGCCTGACCCTGGTCGTGATTTCCCTGGCTGTGGGCGAGCTTTACTCCACCCTGTTCGCCGCCACCCTGTGCGGAGCCACCGTGGCCTTCTTCTACTGGAACATCAGTTCGCGCAAGATCTTCCTGGGCGACAGCGGCAGCATGTGGATGGGCCTGGTCCTGGCCAGCCTGATGCTGAACCTGAGCCAGAAGATGGGCATTTCCCTGCCCGTCCTGCTGGCTCCCATGATCGTCCCCATCTGGGACACCGGAACCACCATCCTGCGCCGTTACCGCCGGCGCACCTCGATCTTCCTGGCCGACGACTTCCACCTCCATCATCGCCTGCTGCGGCTGGGCTTCTCTCCGCGGGGTGCGGTGTTCTGCCTGCTGCTGGTGACCGGAGGGACCATCCTGTTCGCTCTGAGCGACTTCCTCGGTGCAGCCTGGCTGGGGCTTCCCGCCATGGGATTCTGGATGTGGGCGGGTCAGCTCGGCGCCCTGCGCCACCTCCAGAACCGGCAGCACGGCCTGGATCTCTTCACCGAGATCTCCTACGCCCTCGGTTTCGACGACCGCCTGGACGCCATGACCGGCCGGATGGGCCAGCACGTGGCGGACATCATCGACCTCCAGAGCGAGCGGCAGAAGGCCGATCTGGCCAAGGGCCTGATCTACGAGGGGACCACAGGCAGAGAGGCCGTGGTGGAGGATTTGCCGGTGCCCAAGTCCGGGCCTTCGACCAGATCCGGGAAGGGATCCGCCGACAATGCCGTTCTCCCCTCTGCCAGGGATCTGCAACGCTAGACTCGACGCCCTGGCGGCCGTGGGGGGCGCCTGCGCCCTGGATCTGGGCTGCGGGGACGGCCTGCTCGGCGCACTCTGCAGCCGCCCGGGGCTTCCCGTCTTCGGGCTCGATCGTCTCGGTCCCCTGAGGGGTGATCAGGTCCACATCGTCGGCGACGCCCGCGGCCTGCCCTTCCCTCGTTCCTCCCTGGACCTGCTCCTGGCCGGCAACCTGGTCCGGCACCTCCTGGTCCAGGATCCCGATCTCGCATTCCTCGATCACTGGGAATCCGTTCTGCGGCCCGGGGGAACCCTCCTTATATTGGAGGATCAACCCGGCGCCGGATCCCCGGCGAGCCGGAACTACCGTTATCTCCAGGACCTGCTCGCGGGCCTCGATCCACGGCGACGGGGGCCCCTGGTCACCGTCCAGACCTTCCGTTCCCTGCTCAAGGAGCGGCCCTGGGTGACCGATGCACCCTGGGGCCTCGCGCCCAACCGGTGGCCCGCCGACAGCGGCGCCGTGGCGACCATGCTTGCTGCGGGTTCGCCGGCCGAATCCGGGCCGGTGGCCGGATTGCTCCGGTCCCTGGAACGCCACGGCCTCGAGTACGGGGATTTCTGGTGGCTCATGGCCACGAAGGAGACGCGCCGATGAAACGCCGAACCCGGACCGCCGGCCTGATCGGGGCGTTGGGCCTGGGAGTCATCCTGGCGACCGGCGCCATCTTCCTGGCCGGACGGGACCGGAGCGCGGTGGACTGGCGCAGCCTGCGCGCGGTGGCCTTCGAGAGCGACGACTGGGGACTGGCGGGTTTCCTGCCCGACGCCCAGGCCTTGTCGGGGCTCGACCGGGACGCCCTGGCGCCGGGTCGCTTTCCCGACGTGTACTGGGGCAGCACCCTGGAGGACAGCGCGCAGGTGGGGGCCCTGACCAGGGTTCTCGCTGCGGCGGCCAGGGGGCGGGACGGTCTGCCGCCCGTGTGGCAGCCCAACTACGTCATGGGTTCCCTGTCCTGGGAGGACGGCGCCCGGGGAGGCCGCTGGATCCGGTACGACTGGCCCGAATTCTCTCCGCGCTACGTCCGCCCGGGATTGCCGGAAGCCGTCGATCAGGCCATCGGAATGGGACTCTGGTACCCGGAGTACCACGCCTTCACGCACTACGATCCCCTGCGCCGCATCGAGTCCGTCGCCTCGATGGGAATTGCCGCGGAAGCGGCCCGCAGGGGGATCATGCTCTTTCCCGGGAGCGAAGGAGCTCGGGAGCTCGGGCCCTGGCGGAGCCGCGCCGAACTCGAGGCCGAACTGGATGCCGGGCTGGCCCGATTCGCCTCGGCTTTCGGCCGTCCCGTCGGATCGATCATCGCCCCCGATTACACCTGGGACCGTCGCTGCGAGAGTCTCTGGGTAAGCAGAGGGGTGAGGGTCATCCAGGCCAAGCGTGAACAGCGCTACGTCGGCCGGGAGTGGGGGACCGTGGCCCGGATCCGCAAACTGGTCGACCAGCGACTCGACCGGATCCTGTTCCCGGGAAGGGTCTATCTGGAACGTAACTGCCGGTTCGAACCGGTCCAGTTCCCCGATCCCGGAGCCGTCGCCCTCCGTTGCGCCCAGGAGGTGAAGCGCGCCTGGGCGGCCGGGTCCCCCGCGGTGGTCGAATCGCACCGGATCAACTTCGTCCATACCGACCCCCGGGTCATCCGCGCCGGCCTCGAGGCGCTGGAAGATCTTCTCGCGGAACTCGATGGTCCTGGCGACCTCGCTCCCATCTACCTGACGGACATCGAAATCGCGGGATTGATGCGAAACGGCACCAGCAGCTGCGTCCGCGGACCCTGGTTGGTTCTCCGCAACGGGACCCGTTCGGGAAGGATCCTGGCCGTCGATCCGGGGAATGCCGGAGAACGGGAGCGGCAGGCCGGGGAAGAGCCCCCTGGTTCGCGGTTCTTCCTCGTGCCCGCCGGAGCTGTCCTGCTGATACCCCGCTGATCGCCGCCTCGGGGGGGCCCTGTTTGCCGACGACTCGATTAATCATTGCGGGGCATGGATTTGTGACGAAATGGGATTAATTTTTTTACCATGAACAGTTAAAATCAAGATAAACTGCCTAATTTTGATTCATTGACCACGAATGGGATCTGTGGTATAGTCTTATGTTGGAGCCAGCAGCACGTTCAATGAATCGGCAGGGTCATGGTTGCAAACTAAGCGGGAGGTCTCCCGGGCACACTTAGCTATTGCGCAGCAATACCTGCGGAACCCCCCAGGGGTGGGCAGGTTCAGGACCGACAACAACAGGAACATGACCCTGAGGATCATATCCTCACTTGTTTTTCATTCATCGGTACCGCGACGGTCCCGCCGTCGTGGCCGGTTCCTCCGGAGGCCTTGCATGATCTCTTCAGGAGTTCGCCCCCAGACTCTCAAGTCGGCCCTCCTTCTCTGCCTCTGCCTGTTCTGGTCGGTTTCCGCCCTGGCGGCCGCCGGGAACGAACAGGTCCTGTTCGAGGGCTCCTTCGCACCCCACGAGTTGACCTGGTCCCAGGATGCTTCAGGCAAACCCGTGCCCGTGATGCCCGGAACCCGGGAACTCGGGCAGCCTGGTCTGCCCAACGTGCCGGTAAAGGAAATCCTCCTGCTGGTTCCCATGGACCAGGAAGTGGTCTCCCTGCAGGTCGAACCCCTGAGGACGCACAGGGAGAAGCTGGCCGGCCCCCTCGCGGTCGCCGCCCCCCAGGTCACCGATTCCGGCGAAGCGGTGATGACCACCACCATGGAGAAATCCGGGGCGGTGTTCCCGGCGCAGTGGGGAACCTTCCAGGGGAGCCACCTCTGGAGAGGCTACCAGCTGGTCGCGGTGGAGATCTACCCGGTCCGTGAAGTCACAGGCGGCGAGGGCGCCGCCCTGGAATTCCTGGACGCCTACGCCGTCAAGGCCGTGCTCGCAGGGCGCCTCGAGGCCCCTGATCACGCCCGCCGCGAACGCTTCGTGCCCGGTGAGGCGGAAGCCAACGCGGAGATCCTCGGGAGTCTCGTCGCCAATCCCGAGGCGCTCGCTTCCTACCGTCGTGAAAACGGCCAGGTCGTAACCGCGGAGAAGGGCGGATTCCAGCCCACCGCGACCCCCAGCCTCAGCGGCAGCGGGGTCAGCTACCTGATCATCACCAGCGAGGCCCTGGAATCCGAATTCCAGCGGTTGGCCGACCACAAGACGGCCCAGGGACTGCCGACGGTGGTGGTGACCCGCGAGTACATCGCGGCCAACTACCGCAACGGAGCGGATATCCAGGAGACCATGCGGATGTTCGCCCGGGACGCCTACCAGATGTGGGGTGTGGAGTACCTGCTGCTGGGCGGCGACACCGACATCCTCCCGCCGCGTTACGTCGACAACAGCTACTATCCCACGGTCGGTTCGACCCTGATTCCCGTGGACCTCTACTTCGCCTGCCTGGACGGGAACTGGAACGCCAACGCCAACTCCGAATACGGGGAGCCCGCAGCCGGCGCGGACCTGGCCGACCAGTGCGATTTCGCCGAGGAACTCTACGTGGGGCGGGCCACCGTCAGCACCCTGGCCCAGGCCGCGACCTTCGTGGACAAGATCATCGCCTACGAAGCGACCCCCGCCGGCGCCGGCTGGCCCGACCGGGTCCTGTTCGCAGCCGAGGTCCTCTTCCCGGCCGATTTCGACGTGCAGGGCTACATCAGCCTCGACGGCGCCCAGTTCGCCCACCAGCAGGTCCAGGATCTGATCATTCCCTGCACCGACATGGAATACATGCGGATGTACGAGACGGACCTGGAGAATCCCTGGGACGTTCCGTTGACCAGGCGCGCCTTCATCGACACGGTCAACACGGGTCATTACGGGATCATCAACCAGATCGGGCACGGATATTACTTCAACATGTCCCTCGCCGATCAGAACTTCATGACCACCGACGCGGACGCCCTGGTCAACGGCGATCATCTCTTCATGATCTACGCCCTGAACTGCGCCTCGGCGGCCTTCGACAACAGCTGCCTGCTCGAGCGGTTCGTCCAGAACCCCAACGGGGGGGCCATCTGCTCCCTGGGTTCGGCCCGGGCCGCCTTCCCCTACAACTCGAACAACTACCAGCAGGAATTCTTCGAGCAGCTCTACTGCCACGGGGAGTTCCGGGTCGGCCGGGTCATGGCCCTCAGCCGTCTGCCGTTCATCGGGGCCACGACGAACAACTACGTGGACCGCTGGACTTTCGAGAACTACAGCCTCATCGGCGATCCTTCCCTGCCGATCTGGACCTCGTCTCCCGACGCCCTCAGCCTGTCCAGGCCTGCCAGTCTCAATCTGGGGCAGCAGACCGTCAACGTGACGGTAACCAGCGGCGGGTCGCCGGTGAGCGGCGCCCTGGTCTGTCTGGAGATGGACGGCGTCGATTACACGATGGGCGTCACCAACGCCCTGGGCCAGGTCGCCCTCGATTTCCTGGCCAGCCGGACCGGCTCAGCCGTCCTCAAGGTTTCCGGTCGCAACCTGGCCCTGGCCACGGCCACCATTCCGGTGACGGCGGCCACCCCGTACGTGGCCCTCGACGCCATGGCGGTGGCCGACAACGGCTCCGTCGGCAGCGTCGGCAACGGCAACGGGATGATCGAATCCGGCGAGACCGTCGCCCTGACGGCGACCATCCTCGAGACCGGGGGAGGGGCCCTGAGCAACCTCACCGGCACCTTGACCCCTCTCGACCCAGGGGCGACGGTCCTGACCCCCTCGGTGAACTTCCCCAACGTCGCGGCCTTCGGTTCGGCCACGGCCACCGGTCCCTTCCTGGTCGCCTTCGACGCGGGTGTCGCGGACGGGACGACTCTCGAGTTCCGGCTCGACGTCACCAACGGCGTCTCCACCGTGCCCTCCCGGTACGTGGTGACGGTCAAGGCCCCCGAGGTGGAGGGGGTCTCCCTGGACTGGCAGGACGCCACCTACGGCAACGGCAACGGGATGATCGACAGCACCGAACGCCTGGTCTTGACCGTCAACCTGAAGAACTACGGCTTCGGGACTGCCGACGGCCTTACCGGGCGACTGAGGACTTCCGATCTCAACATGGTCCTCTATGACAGCCTCGCCACCTGGTCCGGGCTGGAACACATGGAGGAAAATGCGGGGAGTACGAACTACAGCCTTTCCTTGACCAACGCCACGCGGAACACCGCGGGTTGGATCCTGTTCACCGACAACTACGGGCGGACGTTCCGCCACGACTTCACGCTGCAGCGGCCGGATTCCCCCACGGTCATCACGACGGACACATCCGAAGGCGCCGACGTGATCCTCTTGAAGTGGGATCCGCCACTGGCGGCCGACGTGCTGGGGTACCACGTCTACCGCAGTCTCAGTGCTCTGGGACCCTTCACGCGCGTGAACGAGGACCTGGTGGCCGGGACGTCCTATTTCCGGGACGAGGGCCTCGATCTGTTGACCCAGTACTTCTACAAGATCGTCGCCGTCGATTCTTCCCTGGTGCCCAGCACCTATTCGGAGGTCATCGCCCAGTCGACCGCGCCCGCCAACAGCTCCGGATTCCCCGTAACCTACGGCCTCGAGTCCAGCAGCCATCCCGCGGTCGGAGATGTCGACGGGGACGGCGACAACGAGATCGTCCTGGCCAGTGACGAGGTCTACGTCTGGCACCATGACGGACAGGAACTCCGGGACGGCGACGGCAACTCCCAGACTCTGGGTCCCTTCACCGACTTCGCCTCCGATTTCGAACCCGCCGGCGTGGTGCTGGCGCAGCTGGATCAAAGCCCCGGCCTCGAGATGATCGTCTCGCAGCAGGCGACCAGCCAGATCCGCATCTTCCGTCACGACGGGTCCGAGTTGCCCGGGTGGCCCGTCTCCACGGGAGGCGTGGCGGGCACCACCTGGAACTGGGCCACCCCCGCCGTGGGCGACATCGACGGCGACGGGGAACCCGAGATCGTCGTCGCCACCCTCAACGGCCGGATCTGGGCCTGGAACGTGGACGGGACCGAGGTCATCGACGGGGATGCGAACCCCGCGACCACGGGCATCCTCTACTACCGGGCGGGTTCCGACTGGGAGTGGTCCATGAGCGCACCCGCGCTCCATGACCTCGACGGCGACGGGGCCAAGGACATCATCTTCGGCACGCGCGCCGACAGCTCGGGGCTGAAGCGCCTCATGGCCATCCGCTTCGACGGCACCGACCTTCCCGGATTCCCCAAGTCCGTCAACGGCCCCGTCGGCTGCAGCCCCGCCGTTGCCGACCTCAACAACGACGGTCTGGTGGAGATCATCCTCTTCACGGGATGGCACTACCTCTACGTCTTCCAGGCCGACGGGACGAACTATCCCGGCTTCCCCAAGAACTTCACCTACACCTGCGACCTCAGCTGGGTCACCAGCCCCGGAGTCGGCGATCTCGACGGGGACGGGCAGCTGGAAGTCGTGTTCACCACGAACGTCAGTGGACTGGAAAGCCGCATCCTCGTCTACGATACCAATGTCGGCAGCACTTCCGGAACCCTGCTGGCCGGATGGCCGGTCGTCCTGCCCGGCAGCTCGGAAGGCAGCCCGGTGATCGGCGACATCGACGGCGACGGTTCCCCCGAGATCCTGCAGGGGATCGGCGGCGGCGACGAGAACGCCCCCGACGCCATGTACGCCTTCCACGCCGACGGCTCTCCGGTTGCCGGTTTCCCCATCAGCCTCGACGGTCCGGGCATGACGTCCCCGGTGATCTGCGACCTGGACAAGGACAGTGACGTGGACATCGTGTACGCAGCCTGGGGCCGCAAGGTCAGCGTCTGGGACATGCCCTTCGCCTTCGGTGCGGCGGGCCTCTACTGGCCCACCTTCCACGGCAACATGCAGCGCGACGGCGTTTACCGGCCGCAGGGACTGTCGGACGTTCCCCGCGGGAGCGAACTGCCTCCGAGCGCCTTCGTGGTGAATCCTCCGTATCCGAACCCCTTCAACCCGAGCACGACGGTCCAGCTCTACGTTCCCCAGGGATCGGGCCTGGAACTGGCCGTGTTCGATCTCAAGGGCCGGCTCGTCCGGAACCTGCATTCGGGCGAGATCGGC
>Ga0180009_10005243_pt1 | contig 13954 bp, 12 predicted proteins | sample OS_PC_MetaG_FD_123537 | JGI IMG/M metagenome (GOLD analysis project Ga0180009, IMG submission 123537) | Groundwater microbial communities from the Aspo Hard Rock Laboratory (HRL) deep subsurface site, Sweden - OS_PC_MetaG | ecosystem: Environmental > Aquatic > Deep subsurface > Groundwater... | reverse complement strand
TCAGTCAAATTGACGGCATTGGAGGTCCCAACGATAATAAAGACGACCAGCGCTATGTAGCCCAAGCCGAGGTCCGGCGTTATTGTTTTGAAAAAAGGCAAGTACAATCGAGAATCGAATCCTGGATAAGAATAGAGGATCAGGGCCACGAGGAAGGCCGCCAGGACCTGAAGTGAAAATTTCGAGGTGACGCTCAGCCCGCGGCTGTTTTTTCTTGTAATTTTTAAATAGTCGTCCATAAAACCAATGCCGCCAAACGACAGGATGACGAATATTACAATCCATACATAAATATTGTCAGGTTCCGCCCATAAAACCGTGGGGAGAAAAATTGCCGGTAGAAGCAGACATCCTCCCATGGTTGGGGTTCCTTTTTTTGCCTTGTGGTTGGGCGGCCCGTCATCTCGAATGTACTGGCTCACTTGCATCATTCTAAGTCTCTTTATGGCCCAGCCGCCAAAAAAAAGACAGATCATCAGGGCTGTGAGGGCGGACAGGATAGTCCTGAACGTTATGTACCGGAAAACATTCAGCCATGATATATCCGTATGAAAAAGGTAAATCAGTTTGTAAAGCATCTACGACTTTTCTCCCAAGATCTCAGTATGGCCCTTTAGTCCCTCGACTACTTTCTCTAAAGCCATCCTGCGGGAGGCCTTAAGAAAGATAAGATCTCCTTCTCTCATCTCCTCCCTTATCCTTTTCACCATTTCTTCGTGCGTCCTTACCACTTCTGCATGTTTCTTCTGCATTCCTGCCTTCACTGCCCCCCCGGTCATGTCGTGAGCGTGTTCCCCAATAGCCAGAAAGTGGTATGTGCCAAGTTCTGCTACCCTTTGTCCAGCCTCCTGGTGTGCACGAACTGTGGCATCTCCCAGTTCCATCATCTCTCCAAGAGCCACAATTATTCTCGACCCTTTATCAGTCAAGGCCTCGACAGACTCAAGGGCCGCCTTCAGGGACAGGGGATTGGCATTATAGGTGTCGTCCACGACTGTGACACCCCCCGGCAGATGCATCACCACAAACCTCCCTTTTACTCCTGCAAAGCGGGCCAGACCTTCAACAATATTTTCAGGCGGCTCATTGAGGCACAAGCAGGCCGCAGCCGCAGCCAGGCTGTTCAAGACATTCTGGATGCCAGGGACACTCACCCTCACCGGCCAGGAAGCGCCCCGGTACTGGAGATCAAAAGAAATACCTTCTTTGCCCAGGTTCCTGATTCGGTGGGCCCTGACATCGTTTTTTCCCCCGAGGCCAAATAAAAGCGCGTCTTTTCGGAAGATTGAAGCTGTTTTCACCAGGAGTTCGTCATCGCCATTCAGGATTACCTTGCCTCTTGATGACAGCTTTTCCACCAGCTCCACCTTTGCCCTGGCTACCCCTTCCAGGTCTCCAAGTCCCTCAAGATGCACCATCCCAACATTAGTAATCACTCCCACATCCGGATCTGCGATTTCAGTCAAACGGGCGATCTCTCCAGGGTGATTCATGCCCATTTCCAACACCGCTCTTCGGCATCTCTCATTTAGTTGTACAATGGTCAGGGGCAGCCCGATCAGGTTGTTAAAGTTCCCTTGATTTTTTAATGTCTCCTGGCTCAATTCCAGTATGTTGGCCGCCATCTCCTTTGTGGTGGTCTTTCCTGCGCTGCCTGTGATTGCAACGAGCTGGACATCATGCTGCTGCCGCCACCATCTGGCCAGATCACCAAGGGCCTGCAGGGTATTATTTACGGTAATGATAACCGGATCCGGAAACCCGGAAGTCAGAGATCTGTCTTTCCCGCCTTCCGACTTCCAGTAGTCCTTTTGGACCACGATCCCCGCAGCACCTCCCTCGATTGCTCTTCCAACAAAATCATGACCATCGTATTGTTCTCCTTTCAGCGCCCAAAAGAGCTCACCAGCCCGTATGCTTCTCGAATCAGTGCTGAGCCCTCTCAATATGGTTTGATGCTTTCCCGAAACCCAATCCCCATCCATCGGGATAACGATTTCTTTTGCGGTTATTTTACCCCATACAGCGGACATGCAATCCTTCCGATCGATATTATATCGCCACCCCCGCTTTATGCGACGTCCGACTGTGGCGGATCCAAAAGGAGAAGTTCGTTAGCAATCGAGTTGCAGGTTGTTGGTTAAATTTCGAACAGCTTGAGCTGCCACTTCCCGATCATCGAAATGTCTTTTTCCTTTTCCGATGATCTGGTAGTCTTCGTGGCCTTTTCCGGCAATCAAGATAAGGTCACTTTCATGAGCCAATCCAATGGCCGACTGGATGGCTTTGCCCCGGTCCAGCTCAAGGATATACCCCGGTCCGGCCAGGTCTTCATCAGAAGCGCCCTCGAGCTTTTTTAGACCAGATTCATGCACACCTTCCTCGATCTGCGCTGCAATGGCTGCGGGATCTTCAGTCCGAGGGTTGTCTGAAGTAACAAAGACCAGATCACTGTGCTCTCCGGCCACACGGCCCATTTCCCTGCGCTTTCCTTTGTCACGATCACCGCCGCACCCGAATACGGTGATCAATCTCCCCTTTGTGAGAGGCTTCACTGAACTTATTGCCTTTAATAAGGCGTCAGGCGTGTGTGCATAATCCACAACAATCGCCAATGATTGCCTGTTTTTTACCAACTCCAAACGACCTGGAACTCCTTCAAGGCGAGCGATCCCCGAGGCCACCACATTGAGATCAATCCCTAAACACAGGGCAGCAGCCGAAGCCGCCAGGATATTGTAAATGTTAAAGTCGCCGATGAGTGAGGAGTGTATGTCTATTTTACCCGCAGTGGTTACCAGGCTGGCAGTCATACCGCTTCTGGTCAACTGAACCCCTTCTGCTCTCACGTCACGGTCTTTTTCAAGGCCATAGGTAACTACATTTGCCTCTGTCAGCCTAATCAGCTCTTTTCCCTTAGGGTCATCCGCATTAATTACCGCCCATGTCAAATGATGAGGCTCCTTTTCTCCAAGACCCCGGAAAAGAAGGCTTTTTGCCTCAAAGTAATCCTCCATTGAATTGTGGTAATCCAGATGGTCCCTTGAAATATTTGTAAAAACTCCGACATGAAAAGGACAGCCCCTAACTCTTCCCAGGTGGAGCGCATGGGAAGAGACCTCCATGACCACATCTGTAACGCCCCCGTCCGCCATCTTCCGTAAAGTGCTCATAAGGTCCAGGGATTCCGGTGTTGTCACTGGCGCTTCCAGTGTTTGTCCCGAAAACCGGTAATTGATAGTGCCGATAACTCCAGGAACGGCCCCGGCAGCGGAAAGGATAGATTCCAACACATAGCTGCTTGTGGTTTTGCCATTGGTGCCTGTAATTCCGATCAGGGTCATGCCGTTGAAAGGTCGATTGTAAAAATTTACCGCAAGACCGGATAATGCTTCCCTGGAGTTTGAGACCTGAACTATGGCAGCCTTTGTATCTGTCCATCTGGATTGCTCTAAAACCAATGCCACAGCTCCATTTTGAAGAGCATTTTTTATAAAATCATGGCCATCCTCTGCCTGTCCCTTGAGGGCAACAAACAAATAGCCTGGCTTTACAGATCGAGAGTCATAGGCCAGACCCTTTATTTCAATTTCAGAATTACCACGGAAGTCACTAACTGCAATTCCGTCTAATAGTTTTCTTAATTGCATTGTACGTTTCCGTTCTTCTGATCGCCTTTAGCCTCTTCATGCTGGCGGCTTGAAAATGACCTTTACCGTACGAACCCCTTGAAGTGGAGATCCCGGTGTTGGGTTCTGCTTAACCGCCAGCCCCGTACCTTCTAAAAGTGTCTTCAGCCCCAGAGATCTTGCTTCGCTGATGACTCTTCTCATCCCGAGACCTCTGAAGTCCGGGAGAAATCCTGCCTTTACTTCTATGGGAACCCGGTCAGCCTGTGCTGAAACTGAACGACTGCTGGCCTTTTCCTTGACATCTATCCCTTTTTCCGCCAACCTGATCTTTGGATTGACCTGGAGGTGATTTAAAGACCACAGCCCTACCTCGCTGAAGACAGGCGCCGCCACCACGCCACCATAGGGAATGCCTCTTGGTTCATCAATAACCACCAATATGACCAGCCTGGGATGATCCACTGGTACAAAACCGGCAAAGGTAGCAACGTATTTTGTTCTGGAATATTGTTTGCTTTTCGGATCAACTTTTTGAGATGTCCCTGTTTTTCCTGCTACCCTGAAGCCGCTGATGGCCGCTTTCGCTCCTGTGCCTTCCTCGCCCACAACCCCCTCAAGAATTCCTGCGATCTTCCTGGCGGTCTGATACGAAATGACCCTCCGCACTACTTTCGGGCGAGTTTCCTTTGCCACGCCACCTGATTCATTCATAACCGCCTTAACCACGTAAGGGCGCATCAATTTTCCACCGTTGGCAATGGCCGCCATAGCCACAGCTATTTGCAACGAAGTGGCGGTCATACCCTGGCCAAAAAACAGGTTGGCCTGGTCGATGGGTCTGGCTTGTTTGGGGGCACGAATAAAACCTTCCCTCTCACCCAACAGGTCAATGCCTGTCTTGCTGGCAAACCCGAAATTTTTTAAATATTCGTAAAACGTTTCATAGCCGAGCGTCTGGCCAATCTTGATTGCGCCTATATTGCTTGAATGCACAATAATATCTGATACGCTCAGCGCGCCGTGTTTATGGGTATCGCGGATTATATGCCTACCGATCTTGTATTCGCCCTGTTCGCAGTCAAAACTGGTATTAGGCGTGACTACGTATTCATCCAAACACGCGGCCAAAAGAAAGGCCTTCAAGGTGGACCCGGGCTCGAAACAATCCGTGATAGTTCGGTTTCTCCATTGTTCCGGATTATATCTGGAAAAAATATTGGGATTAAACTCCGGAACCACGGCAATGGCCAAAATCTCTCCTGTCTCAGGGTCTAAAACCAGACAGTGACCGGATGTAGCCTTTGTTTTTTTTACCGCTGATTCAAGGACCTGTTGAGCCTTATACTGGATGTCTTTGTCGATCGTGAGGATTAGATCGTGCATCCCACGGCCGGAAGTGATTGGCCTGCTGATAGAAAAAGGTCGACCCAAAGCATCCCTCATATGGATAAGGCTGTGTTGCGGCCCGCTTAACAGTCGGTCGTATCTCTTCTCAAGGCCTTCAAGCCCCTGGTTGTCAGCGCCAACAAATCCGATCAGGTGGGCTGCAATCTCTCGGCCAGGGTAATAGCGCCTGGTTTCGTTGATCACGCCTACCCCGTCTAAGTCCAGAGCCTTAACCTCTGCGGCTTGAGCGGGATCTATTTTACGCTTTATCCATGCAAAGGAGTTTTGACTTTTCAACAGCTCCAGGATTGTTCCCTGTTTTTCCTTGAGGATTCCAGAAAGATGCCTGGCTGTTTTGACCTTTTCTTTGATTCGATTAGGATGACAATAGATGGAACCAACTTCAATGCTCAGGGCCAGTTCGTGCCCCTTCCGATCGTAAATAGTACCGCGTGTCGGGGGGAGTTTTGTGGTTCCGATGTAGCCTGCACGCGCAATGTCTCCCAACCGATCTTTTTCCAGCACCTGGAGCTGATAGGCCCTGGCCGTAATTGTCCCCAATCCCATTAAAAAAAAAGCGGCAACCACATAAATGCGGAACCTGATCCACTTTTTTTCTTTTACCTTCATGGCAAGACAATAATTTGTTCGGGAGAGGGCTGCTTCAAGCCCAGTTTTTTGATTGCCAGAGTCTCCAGGTTCTGAGGTGATTTCAAAATCGCTAATTCCAGGCGGAGCTTCCGGTTTGTTTCTCTGAGCCTCATCTCCTCCTTTTTTAACTGACTTAGATCGTACCCTATCTGGGTCCTTTCAAAGTTTGACCAGACATAACCGATACTGCTTCCCGTAAACAGAAACAGCATAAATATGATCAGCAGGGCTTGTTTGCTTTTCATATTCAATCTTCGTTTCTTAGTCCGGTAATTCTTGATGCGAACTCCTGTCTTGGCGTTTCTTGATTGCACCATATTCGAAACCCTCTCCGGTCTTGTCATGGCTAAATCCTTTCTGCGACTCTCAATATAGCGCTGCGTGCCCTTGGGTTGTTCTTGATCTCGGTTCCGCTCGGTTTGAGCCCTTTTTTATAAAGGCGCCTGAAAAGCGGCACCTTTCCGCAAACGCAACGGGGAAATGCCGGCGGACATGTACATGGTTTTTCCCAACTAACCATTGTCTGTTTGACAAGCCTGTCTTCAAGAGAATGGTAGGATAAAACAACCAGCCTCCCTCTCTTCGCCATTAACAGGGGGATCTTATTTAAGAATGTTTCAAGGTTTTGTAATTCTTTGTTGACTGCTATTCTTAGGGCCTGGAATGTCCGGGTAGCAGGATGCCTGGCCCAGGAACCAGGAGACGGTGAAAACACCGATTTAACCACAGCCGCCAAGCGAGCTGAGGTTTCAATGGGACTTTTCAGGCGTGCCCTGACTATGGCTCTTGCAATTGGTTTAGCCCGCCTTTCTTCACCATAATCCTTAAATATACGTTCCAGATCCCTTGGTTCCAAGTTATTCACCAGGTGAAGTGCCGTTAGTTCATTTTCAGGGTCCATCCTCATATCAAGAGGCTCATTCCTGCTAAAACTGAAACCCCTGCCTGATTTTTCAAGCTGGTAAGAGGACATCCCAAGGTCTAATAAGACACCATCGATTGCCTTGCATTCCAGGTCTGCGAGGACCTTATCCATGTCTGCATAGTTTGCTTTCATAATGCGCACGTTGTCACCGAGAAAGGCCATTCTTTTCTTTGATGTACTAACTGCATCCGGGTCCATGTCCAGGCAGATTAAACGGCCTTTTCCCGACAGGCGCTTTCCGACGGCCTGGCTGTGTCCCCCGGTACCAACGGTTCCGTCCACATAAGTGCCCTCAGGAATAGAAACAAGGTACTTGACAACCTCATGAACAAGGACCGGTTGATGGGGGTATTCCAAGTCTGGCCCCTTAAATACCTAATTCTGAAAGGGACTCGCTGATCGCAGGGAAGCTCTCTCTAACCCGCCGAAATTCCTCTTCCCACCTGTCCTTTTCCCAGATCTCAAATCTTTTCAATTCTCCAACAAGCACCACCTCTTTTTTCAGCCCTGCAATTTCTCTTAAATCCGGAGGGATTGTTATTCTTCCCTGTTTAATTGGACATTCCACGGCACCTGATATAAAATATCTAAGATAGGTATGGGCAGAGCGACTGAATTGGGGAAGATTCGAGGCCTTCTCCTCGATTACCCTCCAATCTGCTCTGGCAAAGGCCCACAGGCACACGTCATGGTTGGTGACAACCAGACAATCATTGTCTCCCTGGTCCAATTCCTCCTTGAACCTGGCGGGGATTGCCAAACGGCCTTTGGCATCCAAAGTATGTCTTGAGCGACCTCTAAACATGATAGATTTTTTGACACTTTCTGACACTTTGTGACACTTTCTGACACTTATACGCAACCCTCTGCGATTTGTCAAGAAAAAAAGCAAAAAAAATAGATACTTGCACAATTAATTTTTTTATGATTTGAGCGCAATATGTTGTGGCCAGATAACGAGGTACAACTACATGATGCTATAATCGGTAGGATTCTGTGGTTTTGCCGAGCCCTGCAGGTTTAATAATTTAATATTTAATGCGAAGTTTCCGATGGGGCAGGGGGGCGCTCCCCCTTCAATTGGATGGGGTGTAAATGAAGTAAATCAGGGATGTGATATAAACAAGTATAAAAAAAAGATTCAGAGTCAACCCGGAATAGGCATAATCCTTATCTCCCTTTTCTTCAATCACAAATAATGCTGAGAGCAGAAGGAACCATTTCAATAACAACAGGCAGTCGGCCTGGCTGTTCTCCGTCCATATCCAGAAGCACCACTTGAGCTGAAGATGCCACAACCCGCCGCCCTATCAACTTTATTATTTTTTGATGCTCATATATTGTCCCATTGTATAGCCTGGGCAGATTCCAGAACACCGCAGGCATGCTCAGGTCCCCAATTATTGTCACTTGAAAAAGACCATCGTTTATTGCAGCACCAGGGGCTACCCACATTCCGCCCCCGTGATACTGCCCATTGGCAACAGCCACATTCCAGATAGTGACTTCCTCATCGAAATGATCGTCTACACGGAGGTGAACGCGCTTTTTATCAAAGCGTAAAATGGAGATAAGGGTTGCCCACATAAACGATACAAAACCACCAAATACCTTGCTTGTTCTGTTGACGCGGACGTCCACATCACCACCCAGGCCTAAGCTCAAAACATTGTGGAAATAGCGGTATGATTCCAGGCCCCTATGATCCCGGCACGTAAGTTTTCCCAGATCTATCTGGCGATTCCTGCAAGTGAGGATATTATCCAGGGCCCTTTCCAGATTTAAGGGAACAGGTAAAGATTTGGCCAAATCACATCCTGTGCCCCGGGGGATATAACCCAGGAGAACTTCCGATTCAAGCGAACCCTTTTCGTTCATTAGACCGTTAACTACCTCGTTGAGGGTGCCATCCCCACCAACGCAGACCACTATGTCAACGCCTGACAGAACGGCCTGCCGGGTAAGCCTGATTGCATCACCGGGACCGGTGGTTATCAGGACCTCGAACGAACCCAATCGATCCTTTGCCTTTAGGCATATTTTTGGCCACTGCCTGCCAGTGGCTCCATTGGCCGAATTTGGATTTACAATAAAGGTGATCCGTTTCAATAACATTTTCAATCCCCGGACAATCCTTGGATTAATGGCAGGGCGTTATAACCCAAAACCTGATGATTATAGCCTCCTTCCAGGATGACAAATAGCATTCACCATTAATATTACTGTGTTATCAGCCTGCATACAAGGAAAATTACCGCTACTTTATTGCTAAAAGTAAAAGTTTGTATTATAATGCATTTAAAATATGTATTGAACTAAATTAATTTTAAGGAGAAAGTATCATGAAAAAATTAAGTTTTTTCGCCCTTAGTATATTCATATCGGTTACAATCTGCGCCTTTTTTCCAGGAAACGCTATGTCTCAAGAATCAGAACGCCTGGAGGTGACCGAGGGTGCCGTATGTCTGGATGTGGTTGATTTAGAGTGTACGGGTGCCGACACAAATTTCCCCGCCAATGTTGGAAAGCTTTATTGCATCACAAAAATTACAGGCGCAAAGGGTGCCAGTAAAGCTACCCATGTCTGGTATTATGGTCACACAGAACGAGCGCGGATAGCGCTGGACATCCGTTCTGCAAGCTGGCGAACTTACAGCTCCAAGATCATCCAGACACACGAGACTGGCGACTGGCATATTGATGTGCTGGGCCCCGAGGATGAGTTCTTAAAAGGCATTCAATTCGAAATTGGTCCATAAAAGAAAAGGGCACTCCTTAAACTGGCTTAATGGTGAAAATAAAAGCTCCCTGGGGTTTACCTCAGGGAGCTTTTTATTAGAATCAGAAATCCACGTCCTCTGGCGTGGATTGTTTAGGTTTACTTGGCTATTGACATTAGTTTTCAGACGGTATTAGATAGTGCCAAATTTTACTCTGGGGTTAGCCAGGGAATAATGAGGGGGTTAAAGATGGTTAAAGTCAAACTCTTTGTGCAAATCTTATTATGCTTTCTGCTGATGGGCTGTGCTGTGCCTATTGTTTTCTTTGGCGCAGGCACAGCTGCCGGTGTTGTTGGATCCAAGTATTACGAGGGAGCACTCACAGTCATTTTTCAATCGCCTTTCATGGAAACCTGGGACGCAACCCCCAAAGCCCTTAATCAGATGAATATCAAGGTAGAGAGCTCTTCCCATGACGTAGCTTCAGGGAAGATTAAAGCCAAACGTGGTGACAATCAGCGGGTTGCCGTTTCATTAAAGTATAAATCAGCGCAAGAGACAGAGGTTGTGATCAGGGTAGGTACTTTAGGGGACAAGAACGCGTCCATGGCCATAAAAGAGGAGATCAGAAAAGTCCTTTTTAAGGAATAAGAAAGGTCTCAAGTCTTGATGCCAAGCTGTTCGATCATGCTATGGGAGAAACTGATGACGTAGTCCATTTGCTTCGTGGTACAATAGCCAGGGCAGGTGCACCCCATGGTTTTTAGGCTGCGGATAAAGAATTCCAGCTTAACCCAATCCGGTCCCAATTCCACCGAGAAAACATGAGGCTGGCAAGCGGCATGTTTGATCTGGGTGTCGCTCAGGATGCCGTCAGGGATCTGGACCCAAAAGACCTGATCCAGATGAGATTTGATTGCATGCCTTTCAAGAAACCCATTTATCTTTTCCATATCGGAGGGGGTTATCTCGTCGATCAGATAGGCCCTCATTCACGGTCCCCTTCTCCAGGCTGATCCAGTTTTCTGCCTGTCAAGTAAGCGTCCAGCACGGAATAAAGCCATATTAAAGCAAAAGCCACGAGCAAATACCATAATGCCGAAAAATCAGCCGCTTTGAGCCTATCCATTTACATGGATTCAGGAATTCAGGAATTTAGGGATTGCGCATTAATTCATCTTTGAAAATCACGTCATTTGGGCGTGAATTCTTTATTGTTATTCGTTGCCTGTTACGAGCCCCTGGGTTGCACATATATATAAATGGACAGGCATTGTCAATTCAACTTGGTTTATGTTAGGAGTTTTTGATTATGTCACGGCTCATCAAAGAGGTTCAGGTCAACATCCCGTTTACGATGCTCCATGAATCATATCTTAAACGTTTCATCAAGTACGGACTCAATCCGGAAATTGGATTTGATGCCGCCGCCCTTGACCAATACTCCCTTTCAGATTATAGCGGTATTGCTGACCAACTTCATGAATGTGGCCTTACAATCACTCTTCACGCGCCTTTTGTGGATCTGTCCCCAGGATCTCCAGACCCAAAAGTGTGGGCGATAACGCAAAGCAGGTTTGAACAAATACTCCGACTGATCCCCCTTTTCAGGCCAAAAACGCTCGTATGCCATGCAGGATATGATGAAAAAAGATACGGATATATTAGAGCTGTCTGGGTTGAAAAGAGCTTGGGAATGTGGTCCTGGCTGGCGAAACGTGTAAGGGATGAGGGTGCGTTATTAGTGTTAGAAAATGTGTATGAACACAGGCCCGACGATATTCGGTTCCTTTTTGAAAACCTGCGGGACCAGAGGGTGGGCTTTTGCCTGGATATCGGTCATCAGGCCGTATTTAGCCGTGCCCCTCTTGCAAAATGGATCGAATCGCTCGGACAATACATCGCCCAACTTCACCTCCATGATAATTCCGGAAAACTGGATGAACATCAGGCATTGGGCCGGGGATTGATAGATTTTCATATGTTTTTCAAAAAACTCGTAACCATGAGAAAAAAGCCTCCAATAATTACACTTGAACCACACAGGGAAGAGCACTTATGGCCCAGCTTTGAATATCTTGAAAGGATTTGGCCTTGGTAACAGGACAAAGGGGCTATTTCCCATTGAACTTTGGAACCCCTTGCTATAATTTAGCGTTTTCATAATATATAATCCCATAAAAGGTGAAGGGCATGCGTAATTCTGAGGACAGTCATTCCATGGATACTGTAATGGAGCATCCATTTCCCAAATCCACTGCCGTGGCGGAAAAATGTAAACGGCTCTTAGAAGTGGTAGTACCCGAGGATACCCTGGCCATTCTTATCAATGCCGACCCGGATGCCATGGCAAGCGCCCTGGCCTTAAAAAGATTTTTCTGGCGGAAGATAAGACATGCAGAGATTTACCACATCAATCCCATTCAACGGGGTGATAACCTGGCTTTCGTCAAACTCCTCAGGATTGATCAAAGGCTCATCAAATACATGAGACCTACTAAATTTACCAAATGGGCGATCGTCGATTCCCAGCCCCACCATCACGAGGATTTCCTGAATAAGCAATTTGATATCATCATCGACCATCACCCTCTGGGCCCATCATCGAAGGGTCATTTCGTCGATATCAAAGAAAACTACGGTGCGACTTCAACCATCATGACCGAATATCTCAGGGCAGCTAAAATAAGACCATCTCCCAAGCTGGCAACGGCACTTTTCTACGGAATTAAGACTGATACTGACAATTTTGTAAGGGCATCTCTTCCCAACGATATTAATGCCTTCAGATATCTCTACAAGTTGACCAATATGAATCTCATTAAAAAGATCGAGTCTTCAGAGATTACCCAGGATACACTGGCGAGCTACCGGGTCGCAATGAAGCGCCTGACATTCCTAAGGGACATTGCGTTTATTCATATGGGAGAGGTCGATAATCCTGATATTCTGGTGATTATCGCTGATTTCTTTTTGAAGATGGCTGAGGCCACATGGTGTGTTGTGTCAGGCAGTTGGGATCAGAAACTTATTATAATTCTTAGAAATGCCGGATTCAGGCTTGATGCCGGTAAAATGGCTCAGAAACTTTTTGGCCAGTTGGGATCTGCGGGCGGGCACAAGGATGCTGCCAGGGCCGAAATTCCTTTAGAGGCGATTCGTAAAGCAATAAAAGGCCGACCTGATGTGGGCGAATTTGTTTTGAAAAGTATTAAGGCCCTTAAATAGGTGTATTAGAAATTCCGAGACGTTACGGGGCATTCTGACAGACCTAAACTGTGTGTATTCTGAAGGAGATCAACTTTGGCGGCTTTCAAAACCATAGCCATTGACGGAAAACTGATCGAAGAGGTCAAGCACTTCGCCGAGCAGGGAAACCGCCAGGGTTTGAAAAAACTCATTGACGACATGAGAGCCGCGGATCTAGCGGATTTAATAGAGCATCTGGATCCTGAAGAACGCCTCTTTATTTTCAATTTGCTGGAGCCTGACGGGGCCGGAGAAGTTCTGGTAGAGATTGAAACTCCAGTCCAAGAGCGAATTCTGAAAGATCTCGACAATCAGGCCATCACTGAAATCGTTCAGGGGCTTGACTCTGATGACGCAGCCGACCTTGTTGGTGATCTGCCGGACGATCGGGCAAGGGAGATCATTAAGAGAGTCGGGGATGAAGTCTCGGGAGAGCTTGGAAAACTGATGCCTTACCCGGAAGATACAGCGGGCGGCATCATGGCCCTGGAGTTTGTGGCGGTAAAAGCCGATGCCAGTGTCAAGGATGCAATTGATATCATTCGGGAAAAAAGGGAAGAGGTTGAGAATCTTTATTATATCTGGGTTGTAGACGACTTAGGGAAGTTGGTCGGTGTGATCTCTCTGAAGAATTTGGTGCTTGAGCTAACAGACCGAAAAATTAGCGATATAATGAATCCCGAGGTGATTTCAGTACATGTGGATACGGATCAGGAAGAAGTCGCCAATCTTGTCAAAAAATATGACCTGGTGGCCATCCCAGTGGTCGGTGATGATCATCGGCTGGTGGGTCGAATTACCCATGACGATATCATTGATGTAATCGATGAAGAAGCTGATGAGGATATTTCTTTGATGGCGGGCGTTATTGACCAGGAAATCACAGAAGAGTCAGCACTGAAAATATCGAGAGCCAGGCTGCCCTGGCTGATTGCGGGGCTTTTTGGCGGGATAATCGCTGCTGCTGTTATCAACCAGTTTGAGTCCTCCCTGGAAAAAGTCCTCGCCCTGTCATTCTTTTTCCCTGTAATCATGGCAATGGGTGGAAGCACAGGTACCCAGGCAGCAACCATTGTTGTCAGAGGATTGGCAACAGGTGATATCGGCCTGATGCATATCGGAAAGCGGCTCTGGATGGAAATGAGGGTTGCCCTTGTGAATGCCCTTGTCTGTGGGATTATTCTTGCCCTGATTGTCGGGACCTGGGTTTCGGACTATGGTTTAGGGTCTGTTGTGGGGCTGGCCCTGGTATTGATCATTGTAAACGCAGGCGTTATCGGTTCCGCTGTTCCTATGGCCCTAAAAAAATGGAACGTTGATCCAGCCCTTGCCACCGGGCCTTTCGTAACAACATCAAATGATATTTTGAGCCTCCTAATCTACCTGGGGTT
>Ga0180009_10005242_pt1 | contig 13955 bp, 13 predicted proteins | sample OS_PC_MetaG_FD_123537 | JGI IMG/M metagenome (GOLD analysis project Ga0180009, IMG submission 123537) | Groundwater microbial communities from the Aspo Hard Rock Laboratory (HRL) deep subsurface site, Sweden - OS_PC_MetaG | ecosystem: Environmental > Aquatic > Deep subsurface > Groundwater... | reverse complement strand
TGTCCGTGAACAACATGGGGAATGTCTCCCCCGCGCTTGATAAATTTAATGGTTTTATCGATAAATTCTTCCAGGTGGGGCCACAACAATTCTTTGCGGATGTATTTGCGCCCGCCGCACTGGATACGGACGATACGAAATTTTTCATTCACGGATTCGATTGGTTCAGCATAATCGACGGAAAGGGCCTTGTCGGATATCAGGCGTGTAAAAAGATCGACGCGCTTGATTTCTTTCATCCGGCTGAGAACATTGCAGAGTTCGACTACGTATTTAACCTGCCCGCCGGTGTCGGCGTCCCAACCCAGTTCCATGCTTCCAGAACGCACCAGTCCGTGGATGCTGAACATGTGTATATAGAGCCCTTCAGCTTTCACCTGAACCGCCTTCCATCGTTAAAATACGATTGTAGATTTCGTCATCGGCAGGGAGCGCCCCCCGAATGGAACAAATATGGGCGGAAAAAGAACCGGCAAGCGACAAGGTTTTTTCAATCGGCCATTTCAGCAAATAACCCCATGCGACAATGGCAGCATAGGCATCGCCGGCGCCCACCGTATCGACAATATGCATTGTCCCGGTCGGCTTGATGCGGCGATGTTCCTTTTCCGTATGCCATTCGCTGCCGTTTTCGCCGGCCGTTAACACGATGGATTCTATTCCATAAGCGCTAAACAGGTTGCTGACGAGAGCCCGGTCGCCTGTTTTTTGTCCCAGCAACCGGCTCAAAACCGATAGCTCCTCATGATTGAGTTTGAGGATGTCCGTCTTCTCCAAAGAGGCAGCGATAATTTTCTCGCTATAACAGCCCGGCCTTAAATTGATGTCATATAACGTATGGGTGGCAGAATTTTTTTGCGACAGCATCTGTTGAATGGTTTGAAATCCGATTTCTGTGCGTTGCACCAGGGTGCCGAAATAAATCAGTGCCGGTCGATGATCGAGCAGTGCTTTAACGGATTCATCAAATCTAATGAAATCGTAGGCTGCGTTCGGCCGAATATGAAACTCCGGGGTGCCGCCGGGATTTAACTTGACCTGTACTTTGCCGGTTTCATGTTCGGCATCTATTTGAATATCATCAACATGGAATCCGTGCCTGCCGATATAGTCCCTAATTTCCCGCCCTGATTCATCCTGGCCGATACGTGAAATAAAACGCGTATCAATTCCCAGCTTTTTCAAATGATAGGCAAAATTAAACGGAGCGCCGCCCAGACGGCGATATGCCGGAAAGATATCAAAAAGTATTTCTCCTACGACGAGTACCATGGAAGATCTGCCGATTGGGGTTGAGATCGGTTTTGAACTATTTAAAAAGGAATACACGCTGCCAAGGCTTTATTTATAAGGATTTTGGAGCTCAAGGCAGTATAATCCTTTATGAAACAATAGGTTATATGGACACGAATGTCAAATTTGCGTATTTTATGAGATATCCTCTAAAACAAGCCTGTTCCCGGCAACCATAGATAATAAAAACCGGGGTCCAGGGTCGATAGGGCCGGGGGCAGATTCAGATTGACCAGAGAAACATTCAGATCTCCGGTTTGGCTGGTGGCGGTATTATAAATGTTGTCATTGGCATATTCGGTGCGGCGGTAGACAATCACCCTGGCGTCATCCGCAAGCCCTGCCAGTTTTTTCGCTGTTGTGAAGGCATCGCTTAAGTATCCCAGTGCGTCAATCAGGCCGATTTCATTTGCCTCTTTGGCTGTGAAGACCCGGGCGGTAGCCGCCAGCTCCATATGGGCGGTTGTCGGCTTTCGGTGAGTTTTCACCAGCATGATAAATCGGTTGCCGAAATCATCGGTTATATCCTGGAGCAGTTTGTTTTCTTCAGTGGTCGCCGGTCGAAAAGGTGAGGCCATGTCCTTGTTTTTTCCAAACTTATGAATGTCGACTCCCACGCCGATTTTGTCCATGAGTTCGCTGACCTTGGGCATCAGCATGATAACGCCCACCGAGCCGGTCAGGGTGGTGGGATGCGCCAGGATATGGTCGGCCGGCAGGGAAATGTAATAGCCGCCGGATGCGGCCACATCCATCATGGCGGCAACCACCTTAACACCGCTGCGTTTTTTGAAGGCCGCGATTTCATGATAGAGAATATCACTGGCAGTAACAGAGCCTCCGGGTGAATTGATTTTAAGAACGACCGCCTTTATCTCTTTATTGTTTTCCGCCAACTGAAGCTGTGATACGACCTCTTGGACGACGGAGGGTTTATCGATAATCGTCCCCCTGGATTTATTCGACAGGATGCCTTGTATCGGAATCATCAGCACTTTTTCTTTGCCCGTGCCGGAAATGGTAAATTCTCTTAAAGGGTCTGCCGCATCCGGGTATAGTTTGATTTTTGGCGCGCAGCCCAAAACAATGGCCGCAAGAATTAGAATCAGGTAAAGTTTAGTATTTCGCATTGTCATACCCTCCTATTTTCTCTGTTTCTAATCAATGAAGAGCCCCAACGTCCGGCCGTCTTTCAGGTTCACCAGACCTTCCTCACAGATCCTTAAATAGGGAATGGCGGCGCCGGTCAGGGTGATCAGCGTCAATAAGGGGTTTTTTAAAGAGACGCCCAACTGTGAAATTGCTGTGTTCAAGCTGTCGAGTTTTGCAGCCAGGTCTTTCATGGGAAGCTCGGAAATTATACCCATTATTGGCAGCGCTATTTCCGCCAGAATGTCTCCGCGGCTGCAGACAACGGCGCCCCCCTGCAAGGCCAAAATCCGGTTTGCCGCCGTTGCCATGTCCGCACTGTTCGTGCCGACGACCACGATGTCCGATGTGTCCCAGGCCCCGCTGGATGCAATTGCGCCGGCCTTGAGATTAAAACCCTTGATAAAGCCGGTAAACATTTTGCCGGGAAAATGGGTCCGGTCGATAGCGGCCACTTTGAGAATATCTCTATCAAGATCCGCCTGAATTTCGTCGGCGGCTGCGGTAAGCGTTTCTTTGGTTTCCCGGGTCACCAGATCGGTGATCAGTTCGATCATTCTGATGACAGCTTTTGGGTTGCCGGTTTTTGCCGAGACGGAAAAATCCGACGGTTTCAGTTCCCTGGGAAGGGCGACGCTCTTCCGGCTCTTTTCGGTAAACTGATGAATTCTAGGAGAAACCAGAAGACGGCCGTCCCGGGCGACCAGCCTGCCGTTGCTGATGACATATCGGGGTTTAATGATCTTAAGATCGGGAAGGATAAGCATATCGGCAAACCGGCCCGGGGCAATCCCGCCCACAAAATTGTCTATTGAAAAATGTTCCGCAATATTTAATGTGGCCATGCGAATGGCGGCAACCGGTTCGAACCCGCAGTCAATCGCCTTTTGAACCACATATTCCATGTATCCTTTTTCAAGGAGATCTTTCGGTTCAATCCCGTCGGTTACCAGCGAAAGCCGCCTGAAGCTAATGCCGCTTTCTTTTATTCGGGAAATGGCTTGGAGGTCTCTGCGAATGCTGCCTTCTCTGATCATGACAGTCAGTCCCAGACGCAGCCGATCTAACACTTCTTCAGCGGTTATGGGCTCATGACAGGAGGAGATACCGGCGGCAACATAGGCCGCCAATTTATTGGCGGTTGCTCCGGCGGAATGTCCCTCCAGGGTTTTACCGAAAAGCTGCGCCTGTCTAAAAATGGGAAGAATTGCGTCCGGATCCTGTAATACGGCCTGCCAGTAAGATTCTCCCAGCCCCAGGATATCGTCTCTCTTAAGAAGCTGACACACGGCGTCCGTGGAAATGCCGCGAGTCTTTTTACTGATGGATATCATTGCCGGCACCGTGGCGAAAATTTTAACGGGCTGATCTTTGCAGGAATTTAAAAAATCGAGCACACCGTCATAGCCGGCGATGGGAAACGTTTCCATGGCTTCAGTAATGATCGTGGTGGTCCCTCCCGGGATGACGTGTTTTAAAAATTCAGCGGCGGTATACATCCAGGCAATGTGCGTATGGCCGTCGATAAGGCCGGGAATCAGGGGGCAGCCTTGAGCGTCGATGATCTGGGTTGTTTCAGCGATGGCGCCGTCGGGGCTGGCGCCTACGTAGGCGATCCATCTTCCCTTGGTGCAGACCGCGTAGTCTTCCAAAACTTCGCCGGTGTAAACATTCAGCAGTCTTGCATTGACAACAGCCAGGTCGGCGGCCTCGCGGCCCAGGGCGACATCCATCAGTTGCCTTGATTCCTGAATACTTTTAGTAAACAAAGAGGATGATGCGTTTTTCATGGTTTGGTTAACCCTTAATGTTTTTTATGCAACTGCAGGGTGAACGTTATCGTATTGGTCCGGGTATAGTGAAAAGGCCTGTGATAGTCAAGCGGCATGGAGTTTAAATCATACGGCCCAACGTTAACCAATTACTTTCGCTCGTAAATTTGGCGACGTAGGTTACAAACTGAATTTGAATGGAATTCCTTAAAGAAATCCCCCTGACCCCCTTTTAAAAAATGGGAAATTATTCTCCTCCCTTTTCAAAGGGAGGTTGGGAGGGATTTTAAAAAGTTATCGTATTTATAAATTTTTGTACTAAGACCTGCAAGCAGTTTCATGTCTTGTCTAAAAACAATTCGTTGGCATATATGCGCGTCCTTTGTATTATACATATGTTCGGAATCATATTTCAACGGATCTTGTCGGTAGCGCCCTTATACTGCTGGACCATGAGCATTACATAAGGGGGCACAAAGGCGATTGCATAAGCCGCCAGAGGGAGAGGATCATCCGCTTTAACAATCAGCAGGGCAAAGAAGAAAAGGGCTGCCGGAATGCGCAGCAGCAGGGTTCTTTTTTTTAGCTTTCTGCCGATTTGTTTTTTATGAATGCTGACAATCATAAAAAAAGAAACACACCAGGCGATTCCAGCGACCGCCGGGGTCGGCAGCGGAAAATTAATCCAGCGCAGAGCGCCCCACCAGGTCAGCAGCAACAACAGATGGGTTCCAATGACCGGCAGGGCAAGCAGCAGCAAATCCCAGGAGGATGGCGGTCCCTGCAGTCTTCGGTCGCCCATCAGTCCCAGACACAAAAGGGCGAAAAAGAACCAGCCCAGAATGCCGATGGGCGGAACATTAAATAATCCCGGCAGTTTCCAGCCCCAGAGTCCGGCGCTGACGGAAAGAGGTTCGATAAATAAGGCATCGGTGGCAACCACGGCGGCACCCGCAAACACTCTCTTCCCCGGGTGTGCGGCCCTAAGAGGGGACGTCAAATCCATGGCTGAGAAGATGATGACCGGCCAGATTACGACAATCAGCAGGGGAACCTGATCTAAAAATAACCACCAGCCGGGGTGATAATCATAAAAACGGTAAATCAAAATACAGCTTTCTTCGGTTAACCAGGCCGAGGCCGAAACAATAGCCGCTCTGGCCAAAAAGCGGACGGGCCGAGGGGCTCGCGCCGCATAACCAAAGATATAAAGGATACCGCAAAAGATTCCTGCCAGTTCCAGAAGTAACATCATTAAAAATCAGCTCCCGGCAGGCCTGCCAGCACCCACAGATGATAAATACAGAAAAGCGCTGCCCCCATCCAGGTAAGACGGATACAGCCTGCCATCAGCTCCCGCCGGTGCAAGGCATATTTGTAGACGACAAACTGGAGAATGGGCGCGGCGATCATGATGAAAATACGCCAGGGGACAACTCCCCGCACATAGCCCAGCGTTAAAACAAGGGCGGATGCAACAATCAGAGCGTCGATCATAAGGACGGCGATCCGTTCGCCATGGACTGCCGGATAGGTTCGGACGCCGCTGAGGGCATCTCCTTTTATATCCCGAAGATCATAAAGAATTTCGTAGCTCTGAATAAAAAGGAAAAAGAAGACCGCGGTCAGGAACACCGTTGTCCAGGAAATTCCCGGCGGAAAGGGATGCGTTTCATTTATCCAGAAGGCGGTCGCCAGGGGATACCCGAAAACCGTAATTAAGAAGCCGACGCCCGATGCGGTGTTTTTCCAGAAGTAGATCTCTTTCAGGCGTCGCGTTCCCGGCAACAGCGGCCAGTTGTAAAAGACGCCCAACAGGTGGCCGGCAAGCCTCAGCGGGGTGATCGCCGGATTGATCATATGTACTGCCGCCAGCGAACCGACCATCAGCGTCATGCTCAAAGCCAGCAAGGGCTTGCGGTGACGATAAACGCTGTCCGTATGACGGATGTCGTTCAGACTGTCTTCCGCGAGGTCCACCACTCGGTTCGTCAAATTGACAATAAACCAGTCCAGCGCACAGACTACCGTCAGGAACCAGGGGTAGCGTCCGGTAAACAGCCAGCCAAAGGTAAAAACGCCCATGGCCGCGATGGTAGTGATGTGAAGCCGGCCAATGCCGGCCAATGCCCGCAAAGACCCATTTAAGCTTCTTGGGGGTGTCGGGTTTACCGGATAAATTTCAACAGCCGATTCCATTTAGTCCGCACTCTCTGCCGTCTACTTTTGGTTGGCAATGATAAGCATGTTCGGTCGAACTGTTTTTAGCGAAAACCGTTACCCTCGTTAAGAATTACGGAATTAAACCTCAAACTTTCATAAAGTGCAATCCCAACCGCCGTTGACAGATTCAATGACCTGATCTCCGGGGAAACGGGAATGCGATAGGTTGAATGGGGGTAGCGCGAAAGCATGTTACGGGACAACCCTTTGGATTCCGGACCAAACACAAGAAATAATCGTTTTGATGCAGAGAGCGACCAGAAAAGCCGGGTTCCGTTTTTGGTAAATAAGGCCATTTCCTCTTCTTGGGGGTACATCTTTTCTAAAAAATCATCAAAATCATCCCAGACCGAGAGCTTTACTTTTGACCAGTAGTCCAACCCGGCCCTTTTGACTTCACGGCTGTCCAGAGAAAATCCCAGGGGTTTTATTAGATGCAGAAACGCACCGGCGCCCAGACAGGTCCGACCGACATTGCCGGTATTCCAGTGGACTTCTGGGGTGACGAGGACGACATGGCGTTCCGTATCAGGTTCAATGGATTGCCGGGTGTTGATGTTTTTATGCATTTGTTGCCCTGATGTTTACCCTTTTTTTAACGGTGTCATGTTTTTTATGCAACTTGTTTCCCACAGTAGGGGCAGTACATAAATCCCTTATCCGTCGTTTTTCCGCAGCTTTTGCACTGATTTGTGCTTTGGTCCTTCCAGGTGCGAAATGGGGCGGTCTTATCTGACACGACGATTTCACAACGTTCGCAAAGGATAAACGACTCCCCTTTTTTAACGCGAAAAAGCGGAATAAAAAAAAAGCTGAAATAGCTATCAGACCTTTTGAGATAGGCTCGGGCCAGTCCGCAGGAAGGACAAGTGCGGGGAGTGCCGTCAAGTACTTTTATTCTGGGTGAAATGCCGGCGATGATAAACATAGCTGAGCCTATTCCAGCACGGAAAACTTGGTCTTCCCCCGCAAAATGGCGGGATTTTCAAAGGGCCAGACGAAGATCCCGCCTTGCGGGGGTTAGCGTTAACTGGCGTTGCTTTGGATTTTTGTTTGATATTTGTAATTTCAAAATAATTATATCGCCCCCTGCGAGATGGCTCAAGAATTATTTGCGACAATCCGTATTCATGAAACAACGTGAAGCGATGCGTCGTCAAAACTATCAAAATGATAGTTTTGATATTGTAACCCGTACGGTTATTTGATAGGATTGGCCCATGAAAATTCCCGAGGCCAAATTTTCTTTACTGTTGACGGACGATGACCCTTCGATCCTGGCGCTTCTTCGGAAAATATTTTCCCCTGAGGATTATCATCTCCACACCGCTACGGACGGAGGGGAGGCGCTGGCCCTGCTGAAAGCGACAAGGATCGACGCGGCCTTGGTTGACTGGAAGATGCCCGGGATGGACGGCCTGGACCTCTTAAAAGAGATCAGAAAAAGTTATCCGTCGATCATGGTTGTCATGCTGACCGGCGAGGGCGGCATCGATGAGGCGGTGGAGGCCATCAAACTGGGTGCCGTCGATTTCCTGACCAAGCCTTTTTCATTCGAAGGGCTGCGGGCGCGGGTAAGACAGCTCTGCCGCATATGGGAGTTGAAGGAGGAAAATCAAAAACTCAGGGAAAAGATCGACTTTCAGTTTGGTTTTGACCGGATGGTGGGAAACACCACCTCCATTTTAAAACTCAAGCAGTTGATCATCCAGGCCGGTTCAAGCAATGAATCCGTATTGATTACCGGTGAAACCGGGACCGGCAAGGAGCTGGTTGCCCGGGCGCTTCACTATCACAGCCTGCGCTCGGGGAGCCATTTCATACCGGTGGACTGCGCCGCCATCAGCGAAACCGTGATTGAAAGCGAACTTTTCGGCCATGTGAAAGGCGCCTTTACCGGCGCTTATATTTCCACCCTTGGGCTGATTCGATCCGCCGACAAAGGCACCCTGTTCCTGGATGAAGTGGGTGAACTTTCAACGAACATTCAAGTCAAACTGCTGCGGACGATTCAGGAAAGGGAGGTTCGGCCCGTGGGCAGCAGTAAAAGCTATCCCGTCGATATCAGAATTGTAGCCGCAACCAAACGGGATCTGGTCCAGGAAGTTTCCCGGGGAACCTTCCGTGAGGATCTTTTTTTCAGGTTGAACGTCATCCCTGTCAGCGTCCCGCCCTTGAGGGAGCGTAAGGAGGATATCCCCCTGCTGGCAGCGTATTTCCTGGAGCGCCTGAGCACCGATCTTACTCAAACCAGAAAAATTTCTCCCGAGGCCCTCATCTCCATGGAAAACTACCACTGGCCGGGAAATATCCGCGAACTGGAAAATACGATCCGGCGGGCAATGGCCCTGGGGAAAACAGAAATGATCCTGCCGGAACACCTGCCGCCGAACATCTACGCCCCCCCCGAGCATCTCCCCCGGGGCATGAGCATTCCCGTCAATGAAACCCTGGAATCCTACGAAGAGGCCGCCATCCGAAATGCCTTGCACAAAAGCGGCGGCAACCGCAAAAAAGCCGCCCGAATTCTCGGCATTGGCGAAGCCACGCTCTACCGCAAGATTGGAAAGTACGGCATACAAAACGGGTAACTGTTAACGGATGCCGGGAGTCGGGTTTCGGGATCATGTTTTTTCAGGATAACCCGCCGTATTTAGTACAGTATTTATGAATATAAATGTGTTGATTCGCCATTACAGTGACTCTAATCCATGATTTATACTGTCAAAATGATAGCTTCCGCGCGCCTCTGTCTATCAATCTGATAGGCCTATCCCCGGACTCCGCCGACCTCGTATTTTAAATCCCTTTAAATTTCATATGGTTATAATTATTTAAGCCCCTGGCATGATTTTGGCTATATATGACGGTCAGGAAGGGGCCGCAACGCAGTTGCAGAAAAGGCATTACGCGAACCCTAACATCGGAGCAGGAAAACAGATGAATCTGAAATCGGAAAAAGGGATGGACACAAGGACCCGAGTCGTCCGATCAAAAACGGGGGGTGTCCTGATGCTGGCAAAACAATTCCGGCGGGCGAGGGAGCTGGAACTCCGTCTGGCAGGATATTTTCATAAGGTCTGCCGGGTTTCGGATTCGGCTGCACCGGGGTCGCTGCCCCCGGCGGATGATGTCAGCGTCATCGTTGTCACCGATTCCTTTGGACTGAAAGGGAACAAGGCGTTTATATTCATGCTCAGAAAAAAATATCCCCTTGCCCGGATGGTATATCTGGCCGACAGGATCAGCAAGGGAGAAGAGGCCGTGATCCGCGGTGTCGGCGTGGTGTTTCTGGGTTCGTATGAACGGTTTTTCAACACTTTAACGGATATCCTCCAATCCGCTTTGGAGCAAGTTGAAGCATAAATTCCGGAAGGAAAGATTCGGTCATTATGAAAATTGACAAATTACAGGGATCCGCTCCAGGGCCTCATTTAATGAAATCCGACAGCAAGCTTCGCAGGCTGGTCGCGATTTTGTCCGTCCTAGCCGGGTTGTCGACTCTTACCTGGGGGTATCTGTATTTCTCACGCGCGACAAAAACCGCAACAGCAAGGGCGCATGCCGAAGCCGAAGAACGCTTGGGGGAAGTGAAAAGTCATATCGAGTCTCATACCGCATGGCATCTTCAATCGGTTCGTGCTCTGGCGGGGCTGAAGGGGATAGAAGCGTCTCTGCCGTGCGGCGATGTGGCTGCCCTGGCCCGGACCAATGCAATTCTGGATCATTTTAATGACGCCATGAAAACCGATGTCTGCTACCTGATGGATCGCTCCGGAAACACCATCGCCTCAAGCAACCGCAACGACCCCGATAGCTTTGTGAACAAGAATTTCAGCTTTCGCCCCTATTTTCAGAAGGCCATAGAGGGCCGTTCGGCAGTCTACATGGCGCTGGGAAGCATATCGAAAAAGCGCGGAATATATTTCAGCCATCCGGTTTATGCAACGGCTAAAACAGAACCTTCCGGGGTTGCGGTTATCAAGACCTCCGTTGTCGGGTTGGAAAAGAATTTCATGCAAGTTCCCGACGGCGTTTTTTTGTTGACGGATCCTTTCGGGGTGGTGTTCGCATCGAGCCGGGCGGACTGGCTCTTTGAAGTCCTGTGGGAGGCATCGGCTGAAACCCTGTCTGATATCAGAAACACGCAGCAGTTCGGCCAGGAGCCCAGGGACTGAACAGGGGTGAGACGAGTGGATCAAAATCATGCCGCGGACAGCCTCGGCAACACGTACTATGTGCATCGCCAGGAGGTCGCCGCCTTTCCCGGGTGGCACCTGGTTCACCTGAACGATCTCAAAAAAGTGAGAGAAAAAGCCGGAGCAGTATTTCTGAAAGCAAGCGGTTTTATAGTCCTAGCAGCAATTGCGGCATTTGGATTCATTATTTTCTTTTTGTACATCAAAACAAAAAATGAGATTGTTCAGCGAAAAAAGGCAGAGGAACAGCGCGACAGGCTGATTTTAGACTTGCAAAAGGCGCTTGCCGACGTAAATACACTAAGCGGCATGCTGCCGATCTGCTCGTCATGTAAAAAAATAAGGGACGACGAGGGCTACTGGAATCAGATTGAGGGGTATATTCAAAAGCATTCAGATGCGGAGTTCAGTCACGGCATCTGCCCGGATTGCGCCAAAAAGCTTTATCCCGATTTTGATCTGTATGACGAACCGACCGACGGCGGCAAGGCGTAATGAAGCACATGATTGTTTTCATTTGCTCCGGCCGCCTGCGACAGGGCGGTCTATTTGACCACCTTAAGGGAAATGGGATCCAGATAAGATGAACGATACCTGCAAAGCGGTATTCGATTTGATAGGGCAAAACAGGGGAGTCCTCTATGATCCGGCAGCAATGGATGCCTACCGGGTTGTATTAACCACAGAAAATTTTACGTTCAACAAGGCGGCCTAGCGATGAATGCAATGAAAAAAACTATTCTGGTTATCGATGATGTCGAGCAGATCCGCAAGCTGTTAAACAAGATATTGAAAGGTTCCGGGTATAGAGTGGTTGCGGCTTCTAATGGTGATGAAGGGTTGCGGATCCTTGAGGAAACCCCCATTGATCTGGTGATTACCGATATGGTCATGCCCGAGAAAATGGGGATGGACGTTATCATGGAAATCAAGGAAAAATATCCGCAAACAAAGGTGATCGCCATTTCCGGCGGCGGGGATTTCGGTCCGGAGCTCGAACTGGACCTGGCCAGACTTCTCGGGGTGAAAACGCTCCAGAAACCTTTCACCCAGGAAGAAATCCTGGACCTGGTAAAAAAACTCATGACCGTGGAACAACCAGCACCGGATCCGTCAGCCCAAAACAGCCATGAATCCGAGAATGACAAGACTTAAAAATATCCTGATCCCGGGCGTATGTCTGGCTGTCGCGGCGGCGTTGCTGTTCGGCCGGGATTATATCTTCCGCACGCCTCCGGCCCCTCCGGTTTATCGGACCGTGCTTCCCGCAGCGGCGGATGATGTCATTACTCTGCATTACCATGAAAGAGCCCCCTATTACGTGGAGGCGGAAGGCAAAGTGACCGGCCTGTGCGCGGATCCCGCCGCGCTGGCGTTTGAAACGGCCGGAATTCCCTTTCGCTGGCGCAAGACGCCGGCAAAACGTCAATTGGATGTTTTAAAGGAAAACAGGGGCAGGGACTGCATTCTGGGCTGGTTCAAAAACCTGGAGCGCGAAGCATTTGCCAAGTTTACACTTCCCATCTATCAGGACCAGCCGGCCATAGCAATCGCCCGGGCCGACAACTCCGCCATCGCATCCGGCCGGCTTCTAGAGAATATTTTTTCAAACCCGAAACTGATCCTGCTGCGCAAAGACGGATACTCTTACGGCCGGTTTGTCGATGAAAAAATCGCACAGCTCAACCCGGCCCAGGTGGTAACCGCTGCTGAAAATATCGGAATGCTCAAAATGATTCATACCGGACGGGCCGATTATTTCCTGATCGGGGAAGAAGAAGCGGATGGGCTCTTCGGTCTATCCGGGATTCCAGAGGCGGACTTCAAGTATATAAGGTTCGCAAACATGCCGCCCGGCAACGCCCATGATTTCAACAACATCTTGTCCGCAATTTTCGGTTACACGGAATTGGCCATCAGCAGTGTTGATGATAAAAAGGCGCTTTTGGAAGATTTGCAGGAAGTCCTAAAAGCCGGCCACCGTGCAAAGGATTTGGTCAAGCAGATCCTGGCCTTCAGCCGGCAAAGCAACCAGGAACTCAGGCCGGTCCAGATGCAACTCATCGCAAAAGAAGCCTTGAAACTGATTCGGCCGTCACTGCCCGCAACGATTGAGATTCAAACTAACATCCAAAGCGATGGACTGATAATGGCCGATTCTACCCAGATTCATCAGGTCCTGATGAATTTATGCACCAATGCCGGTCATGCCATGCAGGAAGAAGGCGGCATCCTTGAGATAACTTTGACCGATATCCGTCTTGATTCCGACTTTACGTCCAGACACCCGGATATTAAACCCGGTGCTTTTCTCAAATTGACGGTGCGCGATACAGGCCACGGCATCGCCCCTGATCTGTTGGATAAAATTTTTGTTCCATTTTTTACCACAAAAGACAAAGGGCAAGGGACCGGTATGGGGCTTTCGGTTGTTCACGGTATCATCAAGAGCCTTGGTGGCACCGTCACTGTTTATAGCGAACTTGAAAAAGGTGCGGAGTTCAACGTGTATTTGCCGGTCATTGAACGCGGGCTCAAAGAGGAGCAAAGGATTGAGCTGCCTCTTCCGACCGGAACCGAGCGGATTTTGTTTGTAGATGACGAACAGGCTATCAGGGAAATAAGTAAAAAGCTCCTTGAATCTTTAGGCTATCATGTGGAGGTCAGATCCAACGCTATTGAGGCTTTCGAGCTTTTCAAAGTCAACCCGGAAAGGTTTGATTTGGTCATCACCGACATGACCATGCCGAATATGACCGGAGACCGGCTTGCCGAACAGGTGATGGCTGTTCGTCCCGATATTCCCGTTATAGTTTGTACCGGTTTCAGCACCAGGATCGATAAAGAAAAAGCAAGTGCAATGGGTATTCGGGCATTTGCTTTAAAGCCGGTTATCAAGAGCGATATTGCCGAGATTATTCGTAAGGTGCTTGACAGGAAAAAAATCTGAGCGGTTCAACCAAAGAACTTGGACAGGAGTGAAAAGGCTGCTTGCGCCAGATCGTCGGGGGCGTCTTCGATCCGGCTGTCAAAGGAGATGGTGCCGGCGCCGGCTGTTTTGGCGGCAGCCGCCCGGGCCTTGCGCTGTTCTTCTTTTAAGCGCTGAGTCTTTTGGTGCTCGTCCAGCAACAGGCCGCCGGCGTTTTTCCATTCCATCAGATGGATGAGCTCACCGTTGTCCAGCCAGACGCCGTGCTGCTTGCACTGATCCATGACCACGCCGCTACGGTAGCCGAAATTGACCCGGTTCATGAATTTGCCGCATTCCGGGCATTTGATATAGCGGACCTTTCGATCTTTGTCGGCGCGCTCCCGGTTG
>Ga0180009_10005241_pt1 | contig 13959 bp, 11 predicted proteins | sample OS_PC_MetaG_FD_123537 | JGI IMG/M metagenome (GOLD analysis project Ga0180009, IMG submission 123537) | Groundwater microbial communities from the Aspo Hard Rock Laboratory (HRL) deep subsurface site, Sweden - OS_PC_MetaG | ecosystem: Environmental > Aquatic > Deep subsurface > Groundwater... | reverse complement strand
GGCCATTTATCTGATCAAATCCTGCGGTTTTACGCTAAAACCGATACGCACCCGTGCGCCCTGCGATTGAAATGGCTGAAATTAAGTCGCTGTTTTTGGCTGAGAATTATCCCGCTGATCATACTCCTCCACCATTTTACCCCCAAACCCTTCCATATCAGTTGTTTTACTTGCTGTAACGCCATCAAATCATGCCTATTTTTTTGTCTATCAGGAATTTTGTCTGAAGATTCGTGTGTCCCGGTTGTTACTGGCAGCGTGATTAAGATCACTACAGGGTGGGCTAAAAAGGGCTGTGATTTGGGCTATAGATCTTCTGATTCATAAAAAGAAGAATTGACGTGTGTAATCTTTTTGACTACATTGTAGTCAAAAAGATTACACACTTTTATTTGAGGTTTAACATGCAAATGACAATTCGAATACCCGATGAGGATGTTTCCAAAATAGAAAGCATTGCGCAGAAGATGGGGTTAAAAAAATCGGACATTACACGAATGGCCATTAGAACATTTATTGACAGTTATGATGAAAACAAAACAAAGCCCTACGCAAAGGTCAAATCACTTCTGGGTATAGCTGAAAGTGGCATTCCCGATCTTGGGCAGAACCACAGAAAATTTTTAGTTGAAAAGATTAAATCAGACCTGAAATGAAAGCTTTACTTGATACCGGACCTTGGGTTGCGCTGCTTGATAAGAGTGAAACAAAGCATTTGGATAGCATCAGCTGGTTCCGAACATATTCTGGCGTGCTTTATTCAACGGAGGCTGTTTTAACAGAGGTTCTATATCTATTAAGCTTTTCCATTCAAGCTCAAGTAGCTGCTTTGGATTTTGTGTTGAAATCTGCAGTTGAACTTGTGCCATCAAGTAAAGAAAGCCTTCTGGCATGTCAGAGTCTGATGGAAAAGTATTCAGATCTTCCAATGGACTTTGCAGATGCCACACTGATTTCTCTTGCTCAAGAGACAGGTATTCGTGACATTATCACTTTTGATATAAAAGACTTTAGTATTTACCGGGTAGAGGGGACATCCTTCCGTATAAGTCCATAGCAAAATCAGTGTCTCACAGTCTGTAATATTGGCTTGCTGTTGTAAAGCAGTTTCCACCAGATAACGCTTCGATAGCTATTTGTCACATCTTTAAGGTGTCAAATCTCCGGAACATCCAGCAAAAAGCCCCCTATACGAATGATTTCTCTTTCTTATACCATTTCCACTAAACCACCGGAGCGGCTATTTCAGAATAAAAGAGACGGTTTTATTTTTTTTACTGCGGTAGACAACACTGAGTCACAAATCAATGAACAAACTCCCTATTGCCACTGAAATCCAGGGTTTGTTTTTATATATCCATTTATCATCCTTCTTGCTATCTGCGAGTTTATCAATCCCAAGAACAAAACCGAATTGAAATGATTCACTGAGTACCCATATATGTCCTATTGAGATTGATAAAGCGCTTTCTGAACTTGTTGTTCCATCTATATAATTGGCCTCAGTTTGTGTTAGCCCTAAAGTCCCCAGAAAGACGCAATTTTCTATTGCGATCTCACATAGAGGCATTAACGAATTACGAACACCTAGAAAAGGTCCAACAGTCAATGAAGCGGTTGATATATGATAGGCCTCGGCAGTGTCACCACTTGCATCTTTACGGCTTTCTTGTGGCCAAATCCGAAAAGGGACTACAAGAATACCTGTAGTTAAAACCCATTCAGGTCTCAGGTATTTTGGTGATAAATGGCTGATTGGAGCAGAATAGAATTCGCCTTCTTTTGCTGTGCTTTTATAAGTTTCACTATATCTAGGCTTTTCAACATCAATAACTTGAAATCCAATATCATCATTAACAATGGGGTAAAGCTGAATGACACTACCTCTTCCTAAGCATAAATTGCTATTAATTATATTGATGTATTTTGTAGCCAAATCATTTCTAACATTCTCAACTAGATCACCTTGTTGAAGCTCCCGAATGTTGTTAACTAAATTACTTCTAATTTCTGTATCAAAAAATTGATTAATTTGTTGAATGATAAATTTTGATATCTGCAATTTTACAGCGTCAAGCTTAGTTTTTTGCTGCTTTCCATCTTTGATTTGAACGAAAACCGGCATTCTTTTTATTGAAAGTTCCACTTGATATTGAATGGTTCTATCTAATGCATCTGATATTTCAATACTTTCTTTTAAAACCTCCGTTACCCATTCCTGCATAATCTTTGAGAAACCACGCAGGAAAGTGTCGACAGCTTCATTGACCCCGACTCTAGCGGCTCTTTCTGATAAACTTGATTCGGCGCTTGAAGGGGTTTTGGTGTCCAATTCCCGTTCCATTTTACTCCCAACTTTCTGGGCAATCAGATTCCAAAGAGCTGTATTTGAATCCGCTGCATCGTCGGGCTTAGTTTTAAGTCTTTTTTCAACTATTTCATGAATCTTCTCATTAATATTCTCAAGAAGTATTGGATATGTTATGTTTGATATTTTTTGTGAGATTTCTTTGGTAATGTCATTGTTTTTCTGGACTGTGAGTTCGTTATTCGTCAGAGCCCGGTTTAATTCGTCCTGCAAATTCTTTTCATTTAATGGTCCTTCCAGCAAGTTAACAATTGGATACTTTAAAATGTTATTCTTCAGAGATGATTTGATGTGTTCTTGGAATGATACAAATACTTCAGATGCCAAATATTTGTGTGAGTCCATAACTGACCCATGAGCTGTTGATCCGCTGAGTCCTATTGGTTTTAATCCATCAACATCATATAAGATTCTATACATGGAACCAATTTGCAGACTTGAAGTATTTGTTTGATTTTCACTCTGTGCTAGGATCACATGGATTGGTAAAGCTGCGCAAATACAAATAAGCACAGATATAGATACTATTAATATTTTGTATTTTAGCTTCATTTTAACCCCAAAAATTTGGTAAGACAACGATTATACAACAAAAAAGAAAACATTATCAGATAGTTATTCAAATATTGGGTTTCGCTTTCCTAATCAGAAAACGAGAATAATGTTCAGTTTCTTCATTTGGCCACAGTGTTTTTTCAAGACTTCTTTGAAAGCTAGATCTTGGTTGAATCGTGAGGAATGGGTTCGGAAGTTACATGTGTCTGAAAAATTTTCGCACGGGAAAAAACGTCAAATCATGTATTACTGAGAGGGACTTCAACGACCTAGAGGAGTTTTAAGGATTCGTTTATCAACTGAGGTGGAACTTTGTCAACAATTTTCTAAAATTGTAAATTGTCTCTGTGAGGTCTCTTTAATAGAGGGAACAGGGGGTATGACCTCGCTGTGGAAGCTCCTCGAGACCTGAAACACGCGTTGGCAGTTTTAGGAGTCGCAGTGAGCAGTCAGAATGGTGGTCTCGGTGTCGATGGGCTTGGTGCGGATGATTGTGGCTCTGGACACGCATTTGCAGCGGGGTTTGATGATGTTCATTAATCCATTGTTCTCCTTATAATATCGAGGGAAATTCAGATTATCAATCAGGAACCTCCTTGTTTTCAGTATTTTCGTTCAAAAATTCCGGTTTGAGAATGATCCGGTTCTTCGGTAAAATTTCAGGATTGAACTCCTGGATCACCAGGTCAGGTCGGCGATCTGTTTGATGACCACCGTGTAATAATTTGCCAGAAGCTTGTTCAAGTCGGGGCTGACTTTCTTCTTCAGAACGGTCCCGAGCAGTTCCGGCGGGGTCTGGAGTGCTTCGTAGATAAGCAGTGTCGATGGTTACCTTGGAATCGTCCCGGGCCAGTAGCACGATGGTGTCGACATATTGCAGGACCTTTGCGACGTCTTCAACATTGCCATCCCCCCCCCAGGTCCAGCAGCACGGTTCGTCCCTTTTTCAATCTTCACATCTGCGTATTAACTCTTTAAAATCAAATATTTAAAATTACTTCCTAAGACCTGCTGGACTTATTCCAACTTCCCTTTATTTCACTTTGTTTCATTCCATTACGCTACAGTTGGTCCGATTTAATCAAAATTGAGCCCAAAGATTAGACAAAATTTTAACAAGTGCTTTGTTCGATATGCTGGTAACATTACAGGCGGGTGATTGAAAGATTTTCAGATAGCGCAGCAGAAATCGGGCGGCTGTATTCAGCCGCTACGTATGCATCTCAGCCGGTGATGTAGAAGGGGGAAGTATCTGAAATATTGGAATTTAACCTGTAACTATTTTCTCTATTCAGGACTGACCACCGACCTTCCTTCCGGAAACCTGCCATTACAAACCAATTTAGGATTTCCACCAATTTGTAGCCAATATCTTCCACACTGATCCCCGCAATTAAGGTAGGTATTTCGTTTTATAACCATGGAACGGTCTCATGTGGGCTGGGACTTGGGCTGAATAAGCTAATGATTTGTATAGATTTATTTTTTTTGACAGAACTATCTTCATCAGTAAAGATTAACCCAGTTGTATTTTCAAGTTTTTTAATATCATTATGTTAAAAAGAGATATCAATTCTGCTCTTTTCCGCATCCCGTTTCAGACACTCTATTCATGAAATACGTCACATTACTTACTTTTGAAAACGCACTCGCCTCCAGTGTTGTTGGAGCAATGGAGGTTTTCTACCTGGCTGATTTTTTCCAAGCCAGACATCAGAAGCGTCAGAATGGTCAAAAAATCCAGTTTGATATCGCCACGCACGACGGCAAAAGCGTCTCCGGTCTCAGTGGAATTCCCATTACCGCAACCAGGAAGGTTACTGATATTCGCTCGACAGACTTTATTATCATCACTGGTGTCTGGGAAAAGATCGATGAAATGCTGGCGTCAAACCGTCATACCTTATACTGGCTGGTTGAGCGGCATCGGGAAAATGCGGGGATTCTGGCTTTCAGCACGGGTGTATTTCTGCTTGCTGAAACCGGGCTGCTGGATGGCAAGGAGGCGACAACTTATTGGAGCTACAGGGAACAATTCGCAGCAAGATACCCGAAGATCAAGCTCAAGCCGGATAAAATGATCACCTCCTCGGATCATATATATTGTTGTGTGGGTATGAATTCCTGGACCGCTTCCCTCATGCACATCATCGAATCCACGCACGGCATAGAGGTGGCTCAGAACGTGGAAAAACACTATCTGGTCGACTCAACCGAATCGTATCCGATTTCCAACCTCTCCTTCACCGGCCAGATGTTTCACGAGGATGCAAAAATAAAGGCTGTCCAGAAATGGATTGAAAGCAACTACGCTCAGAACGTGGTCCTGGAAGATATTGCGGTCAGATTCGGTATGAGCCTCAGAAACCTGACTCGAAGATTCAAGTCCGCCACAGGTGAGAGTCTGCTGACCTATTTGCATCGATACCGCATCGAGGTATCCAGGGAGTTGTTAAAAGCCGGCCCAGCTCTCGATTCAGGAGATCGCCGGGCAGATCGGTTATGAGGATATCGGCTATTTTTACCATGTATTCAAGAAGCACACGTCAAAAACCCCTGAGAACTACTTGAAAAATCGCCAAAGTACGCATCACTAGAAAACTTGCCGGATTGCAGAACTAATTGGCCGGATTTTTCAATGACAAACAGATCGTATGGTTTATTGTAACCTTAACACGGTCGGCTTGTTTCGAATGGTGTCGACATTACCTGTACAGGATGGTGAAACGACCTTACTGGTCGTTACAATTCCCGTGGGGATCTAATAATCATGCGACATTTGAATTTTCCCAATACGCTTTGGGCGTTCGCAGAAGCAGTCAACTGAATCGTTGTACACGGGCAGCATCGGGCCCGTCTCATTCGCAAAAAAACACTCCACAGGAGGTCGCTATGACTTTTGAAATGATTAAATATGCCAAGAAAGATGCCATTGCCACAATTACGCTGAACCGCCCGGAGAAATACAATACATTAAGGCTTGAATTGCTCGAAGATATGGACAAAGCGCTCAGGGATGCCAACAGGGATAACGATGTGAAGGTGATCGTTCTCGAAGGCGCCGGTGACGCTTTTTGTGGCGGATTTGATTTTTCAGGTGGATTGGAACACTATGAAACCATTAAAGAAGATGGGTATGATCCCGGGATGGATATCAATATGGTCACCAATCAATATCTCAGCTATATACCCATTTTTATGGGGCTCTGGCGCGGTTTGAAGCCGACTATCTCCAAGGTTCATGGATACTGCGTCGGTGGCGGCTCCGAGATGGCGCTCTGCGCCGATCTGGTGATTGCATCCGATGATGCCCGCATCGGTACGCCTTATTCACGGGTTTGGGGATGTCACCTCTCCGGGATGTGGGTGTACCGGCTGGGTCTGGCCAAAGCGAAGTACTATGCGTTGACCGGAGAGTGGATCAGTGGCAAAGAGGCTGCAAGAATCGAACTGATTAACGAATCCTGCCCGCTTGAAGAGTTGGATGAGCGGGTGGACATGTTGGCGAAGAAACTGACAAAGATTCCATTGACCCAGTTGATCTCGATGAAGCTGATTGTCAACCAGGCCTATGACAATATGGGGCTGCAGAGTACCCAGACCCTCGGTCCGATCCTGGACGGAGCCATGCGTAACACACCGGAGGGGCGGGAATTTGTACGGAAGTCCATGGCGGAAGGTGTCAAGGCCGCCGTTACAGAGCGAGACGCGCCATTTAACGACTACAGCCAGGGGCCGTTGGAGGAACAGCCACGCAAGAAAAGCCGGCTGAAGTAGGATTGGGATCAAATTTGATTACCTACGCTGCAATACCTGTCTGGGTCTCTCCATTGGCAGGCATATTCAAGTATTTCAAAATCCTTCCTGAGAATGGCCAGGGCGGCAGCGGAGCGATAGAACTTAGACATGTTCAAGTTTCTGCCGCAAAAGAATTTCGTTAGCAGAACCGGAACCTGGTGTGCGCAAAACTGCGAAATACTCATTTTCGTGATATTTTACTTTAGCAATCTTTGCCATGACTGGTAACGTTGATTAAATACCTACTAAAAATTTAGAAGGAGATAAATTATGGCCACCTTGAATATTTCATTACCTGATAAACTTCGGGAATATATATAAATTTGAGAGTTGGGAGGGGTGAGTTTCCGAGCGCGAGCGACTATCTAAGAGATTTAATCAGACATGATAAAGAACAACTTGAACAGTTGTTGGTTGAGGGAATTGAAAGTGGAAAATCTAAGCTGCTTAATTTGGACTCGATTAGAAAAAAACTATATCGTTTTAAAATCAAATGTTTAAGATTCATTCCTGAAATTTGTGGCACTTTTTGTGACTTCCCTTGATTTCACTTTGTTTCATTCTATTACGCTACAGTTATCCCTGGAGATTGTGTAGGTCCCTGTCGACGATGCCGGATGGTCGGTACCCCATCAACCAGATATTATGGGATAATCGTCCCGTGCTATGAGTGTGGTTGCGAAGACCGGTCAAGTTTGCTTCGAATTAGGAAAAACCGGTTGTAAATGCAATTCGTCACTGACAGCATCCCCTGAAATTCATTTAAAACGCCTGATCCACTCCAAATCACCCCAATATTGATGACGGTTTTGGGAATCCGATCCATCTCCTCTTAATGAGTAAAAGCACATGCACTCTTGAGCCCGATGATACCGTGACGATGCAAATATCAGGAATGCTTAACTTCGTGGGACCTGGGAAGGGTGAAGATAAAATCGGTGCCTTTACCGGGTACACTGGCAGCGGATATGGTTCCACCGCATTTTTCAACAAATTCCTTGCAGAGAATCAACCCCAGACCGCTTCCCTTTTCACCGTTTAAACCAGCCGTCGAGTGGCAGGATTCCAGGTTGAAAATTTTCTGCAGGTGGGTTTCCTGGATACCGATTCCGGTATCGGAGACCCTGATTTCCTCAACATCCCCAAGTGATCTTGAATCAATCCGGATGCAGCCGTGATCCGGTGTAAACTTGATCGCGTTTTGCAGCAGGTTCCGCAGGATGGATTCCAGCATATTCACATCGGCAATCACAGTGGTTGAGTTGTGGATTGATATCTCAACAGTGATATTCCTGGATGCGATCTGAATGGCGTGAAGGGATTGCATCTCCATGACAAGCGGCTGCAGAAAGATTCGTTCCGGCTGCCAGTCAAACAGTCCGGTTTGCAGACAAGACCATTGGAGAAGGTTCTGAAGCAACTTCCGGATCTGGACGGAACTCTGCTCAATTGTGTCAATAATCCTTCGTCTTTCTGTTTCATCAATTTTGTCATAGCGTTGATGCAGTCTGTGGATGAATCCGCTCATGGAATGGAAGGGTGCTCTGAGGTCATGCATAAAGACGGTGAAAAACTTGTCCTTGGCCGCATTGGCCCTACGCAGATCGTTTTCGGTTTTCTTCAGGCGGTCCAGCGCGTCCTTCAGCAGGAGCTGTGTTTCAATTCTGGCCATCAATTCAACCATATTGGCCGGTTTGGTGATATAGTCGCAGGCGCCGGTCTTCAACCCCTTGATAATACTCTCACTATCGCTCCTCGCCGTCAGGAAGATGATAGGGATATCGCGGGTGATAGGTGAGCCTTTCAGGATCTTCGATACATCCGGCCCGCTCAGAATCGGCAACATATAGTCCAGGATGATCAGGTCAGGGACTTCAATTTCAGCCAGATTGACTGCCTGTTCGCCGGTGAACGCGGGTATGACGTCAAATTTTTTCCGATTCAGATGATAGCTGAGGAGTTCGACAATATCTTCCTCATCGTCCACCACCAGTATTTTTTTGCCGGGTCCCACTTCCATCGCTGGCAGGGAGCCGTATCCGGGTTTTTCCGGAGTGTAAATCAGTTTTTCAGTATCCATTGTTTTATCTGATGAGTTGGTGCCGTCCATTGGTTTCACTTCTCTGACCCGATCTCCAGGTCCTGGAGCGTTTCGGTAACCGTTGATTGAAGATGACCGGCCACTGTTCCGTCGGTCGTCTTTCGAGATCTACTCTGGTTGTAGGTTATAAGTGGGGTGTTAGGAGGTCGTTAGTGACCGGTTAAATTTGCGATGGAGATTACCCCGCATCGAAGGCGGCCCTGAAGTCCTATGCGCAAACGGCCTTCTTTCTCGAGAACTGCCGGGTCTTAAACGCATTCCTAACCTGATACTCATGTTTAGAGTACAAAGTCAGGATAACGTGAGACAAAACCTCTCAACAGGCAGTGTTTGCCCTGGCACAACGCAGCCCACATGAATCGACCATCACGATCAAATTAACGGTAACCGTTCAGTCGACATATTTCCAGCGGAGCGGGGGCAGGTACGACATTTAAACCATTCCAGGTGGACATTCATGTCTGTCTCCAAGGGCGTTTCAGTCACATTCTGTTCGCCATGCTGATGCCAGCAGAAAACTGGTGAATCGGCACCATCACGTTCAACAAGGGTAGCATGCGATTATGAAGAATCAAGAAATGGTTAACAGACAATCGGCAAAGGGGATGCTGGGTGGACTTTCGATCAGCCGTGCCCTGGGTCTGGGTTTTTCAGTCACCCTGATGATAACAGTGATTATCTGCATCACTGTTATCTGGTTCAGCTGGATGATAGGACGCTCTCAGAGCGAAACCCGGGACATGCAGCAGCGTGCTCTGTATTCAGTCTCGCTTTCCCGGCAGATGGAACAGTGGATGCTGCTGCTGCGACAGACAGAGGCAGAACAAACCCGGATGATCAGTCTGCTGTATCAGCGACAATTGCAGAATGCCGAGGAAATCGTGGTCTCCCGGGAAGACGCGGATCCGTTGAAAGCATTGCTGGAGAGCCAGGCACGGCAGGATATGGTCATTCGTTTTCCGGAGACGGGACCCCATTTTAAGGAACTGGAAGGGATTCATCAAAGAACGATTCAAACCCGGCAGAAGATGACAACGGTCTGGAGACAGAGTCATGCAGGGCTGGCTGACCTTTTGCACGAAGTTCGCCGCACCATGGTTTACTGGACGTTGAAGGTGGCCAATATGATATTTGTACAGAGTTCAATTGATGAACTGCTGTTTGAAAATCTTGAGGATACGCCGCTGGGTAAGCTTCAGTCGCATCCTCTTTTTGTAGAATCGGCGAAATCGATACCCTTGCTGTTGGAGACTATGGAAAAGACCAGACCATTGAATCAGAGACTATGGGAAGCAGCCTTTGAACTGGATACGCATATCATGATGTCAGAGTGGGACCAGGCCCGGAAACTGTACCGGGATGTTTTCCCGGCAGCCACCAAATCCATTGGTGTTTACCTGGACAATGTGATCGAGAGTGAAGAGGACATATTGGCGGCCCAATCCGCAGCCGGCACAATTCTGAATGAAGAGATGGTTCCTCTCAATGGGGCAACCCTCGGTGTCATAAAAAAACTGCGCGGTCAGCTGAACGGAGCGTTTGAAAGTCAGCAGCACCGGGTGGCAACACAAACGACAGAAATGGAGCAGACCTGGCACAAGGTCGAGCGCATCATCAGCAGCATCAAATGGGTGATTATTTTTTTAACCATCATTTCAGGACTGTTCTCGCTCGTCTTTATCAACTGGATTTCCAAGCGCATTATACGACCCATCAAAAATCTGGCACTCAGAACCAACGCCATTTCTAAAGGGGATTTAAGCAGGGATAACATCCCCAACGGCAGAAAAGATGAGATCGGTCTGCTGATCAACTCGGTCAACGAGATGTCCGGATCCCTGCACGAACTGGTTTTCCGCTTTTCCACGACCATGAACGATGTCGCTAGCACCGCCGGGAAAATATCAGTTGCGAGTCGTCAGACAGCCGCTGGGATGAATGAACAGGCTTTATTTGTCAGCGATATTCGTGATAAAATCGGTGCCATTTCACGGTCTGCGGAAACAATTGAAGAAAGAGTGCAGGAAGTGACCCGGCAAAGTCGAAGCGCTGAACAGACTGCCAAAGACAGTATTGAGACGGTGAATGAAGCATTACGACGGATGACAGACATTCAAGGTATTTTTTCCTCGCTCTCAGAGGGGATCATGCAGCTCAAAGTCAGCAGCCTGGAGATTGGGCAGATCATCGGTCTGATTACGGATATTGCCAGAAAGAGTCACCTGCTGTCCATGAACGCCAGTATTGAAGCTGCCCATGCAGGAGCGCGCGGGAAGGGGTTCATGGTAATCACAGAGGAGATGAAGAATCTCTCCAGGCAGACGTTGACGGCGACTGAGCGAGTCGAAGCGTTCATCCTGGATATTCAGGACAAGACCCAGAAGGCCGTCGACATGTCAAGCGAGGGTATGTCGGCGGTTATCGATGGTTCAGACCTGTCCAAAGTGGCCCAGGGACACCTGGGTATGATCGCCCGGAATGCGGAACAAGTCGCCGAGATGATCCAGACCACCACCACCATTGTCAAATCCCAGTCTGACCAGACTCAGTTCATGACCAGTCTGATTGAAGAAATATCGGTTATTTCCCAGCAGTCCAACGTCTGCGCCAATGAGACCGTTAATATCGGGGTTCGCCTGAATGAAAAATCCAACGAAATTCAGTCGGTCTTAAGCCATTTCCAGCTGAACTGATCCAGCCGCACAGGCACCGGCTTTTTGCGCGATCTTTGTTGACCATCTCATCAACGGAAATCCCGTGTGAATTTTGCCAGGGTCGGATTCTGGCGACCAGACTTTTTCGGGAATCAATGCGCCCATTTCGCTGCCGATTCCGATTAGGGTCAGCAGTTCCCCCGCTCTCCCCGCTCCCGGTCTGAAAGGACCAGCTTGGCTGTGGTTGCAAGGGCGACCTTGAAGGTGTGAGGTCGATGGGAATATGGTAGCCAGGGAGTTTCAGCACAAACAGCCATCTTGAACTTTACAGAATCCTGAATTTGATTCATTCTGTCAGTTGAGAAATCATGGATTTTTGTGTGGATGATGAGGACCGCGAATATGGATGAACAGGAGAAACGCCAATGGAAAATGCCCCCGTCCTGGTTGAAAAAACCGGGTATATTGCACAGATTACACTGAACCGGCCGGAAAATCGCAACAGTATGAATGCCGATCTGATGGCCGCTTTTATTGAGGCGGTGGATGAGATCAAGGCGGACCGCGAGCTGCGCTGTCTGATCATCACCGGCAGCGGCAAGACCTTCTGCGCGGGTGCTGATTTCAGCTCGAACCTGGATAATCCGCTGTTTCGCCTCCCCAATGCGGGCCTGTTAAATATGTACGAGCCGTTTCTGAAGTTGCAGCAGATATCCATTCCCATTATTGGCGCCCTCAACGGCCATGCCATCGGCGGCGGTTTCGGGCTGGCGCTGATGTGTGATATCCGTGTCGCCAACAAGAATGCCAAATACGGGGCCAATTTTGCGCGACTGGGAATCCATTCCGGTATGGCCATCTCCTACATGCTGCCGAGACTGATCGGTCTGCCCCGGGCCAACGAGCTGCTCTTTACCGGGCGCCTGATTGATGGCGTCAAGTCGCAGGCCCTGGGTCTGGTCAATTATGCCGAAGCGGAGGAAAAAGTGCTTTCCAAGGCCCGGGAGCTGGCCAAGGAGATTGCAGGCTGCGCTCCGGTGGCTGTCTCCATGATCAAGCATTCCGTCTATCGGGGGCTCAATTGGGATGTCCTGGCAGCCGCAGAATGGGAGGCCCACTGTCAATCCCGCACCTTTGAAATGGAAGACGCCAAGGAGGGGATCAATGCCCTGCTGGAAAAACGGGAACCGCAATTTAAAGGCAACTGATCAGGGGCTCCCGGTGAAAGCAGGACCTCAGCGTCCCTTGAAATCGGGGGAGCGTTTTTCAAGAAACGCGGCGATTCCCTCGGCGGCATCTTCGCAGGCGGCAGCCTGAAGCTGACCGAGACTCTCCAGGTGCAGCTGCTGCTCGTAGCTGTTATCAAAACTCTTCCAATAAGCCTGTCGAATCAGGCCCAGGGTCGATGTGGGGCCATTGGCCAGGGCCTCCGCCATCCTGAACGCTTCAGGCAGGAGCTGGTCATCCGGCACCACCCGGTTGATCAATCCCCACGCCAGTGCTTTTTCAGCCGGCAGACGTTCCGCCAGCAGCGAGAGCTCCATGGCCCTGGCCAGACCGATCAGCCTCGGCAGCAGCCAGGTGATGCCGCCATCGGGGATCAGACCGATCTTGCGGAAGGCCTGCAGAAAGTAGGCGGACTCCCCTGCCAGAACGATATCCCCCATCAGTGCCAGGGTCATGCCGATCCTGGCAGCCGGTCCCTGAACGGCGGTGACCACCGGCATTTTCAGCTCCCGCAGCATCAGGAAAAACGGGTTGTAGGTGTTATCCAGGGAGAAGGGGATCTCCGCCTTGCCTGACACGGGCTTCTCTTCCTTGATCTGCGCCCTGTCCGACAGGTTGGCCCCGGAACAGAATCCGCGTCCGGCACCGGTCAGGAGCAGGCAGCGAATCCCGTTTTCCGGCGCAGCGACTTTCGCCACGGCGGATTTGAGTTCCTCCAGCATCAGCTGGGAGATGGCGTTCAGGACCTTGGGATGGTTCAATTCAATGACAGCGAGGTTTTCGCGAAATTCGAGGTTGATGCGCTGATAGGTCATATCAATTCCTTTTCATTGACGTTTGGGCGCCCGGTTTCAGATCGCACCGCCAGGGTGGGACGGGAACTCCGGGAAAATGGGTGGAACCGTTGGTGTTCCATTATTTGATGGAGAAAGATTAGCAGGCGGGGACCGGAATGGCAATCTGAAACGGAGGCCGGGCTAGAGTCGGTTTTTGTAATCCTCGTAGTGAAATTCCCGGGCAGTCCGGATCTGGTCTGTTTTTGTCCGGATTCGAATGGCGGGCAGCCGGACGCCATTAAAGAGACTGTTTTTCACCATGGTGTAGTGGGCCATATCCATAAATATCAGCTTGGAACCCCGCTCCAGGGGTACCGGGAACGAATAGTCGCCGACAATATCCCCTGCCAGGCAGGTGTTCCCAGCCAGACGATAGGTGTGGGGATGAACGCCCGGTTTGTCGGCGCCGAGAATCTCCGG
>Ga0180009_10005240_pt1 | contig 13960 bp, 16 predicted proteins | sample OS_PC_MetaG_FD_123537 | JGI IMG/M metagenome (GOLD analysis project Ga0180009, IMG submission 123537) | Groundwater microbial communities from the Aspo Hard Rock Laboratory (HRL) deep subsurface site, Sweden - OS_PC_MetaG | ecosystem: Environmental > Aquatic > Deep subsurface > Groundwater... | reverse complement strand
GTTATTGGGCTGAGCAGCAAGCACCAAAGACCCAGACCAAAAACTAAACTTATTAAGGGAAGCGTGGAATAAATTTTCAAACGAGAAATTTCCTCCCAAAACCAAAGCCCAATGACTAAACTTATTGCTCCGACCAATGCCCCAGACATTTATAATAGAAGAAATAATTGATTTTCAATAAATTAAGAAATCGTAAATCTAAAATCGTAAATCGTAAATATACTGATGTTTAGACATTACGGACAAACTCTAAATAGGCATTATAGTAATACCAACACTTATTGGATACAAATCTGGTCCTTTGTCATCAGAAAATATGCTAGTAAGAGAGTAAAAAATATTTAAACCAAGCCATCTGTATCCTATGCTAGCTGTTGCTCCATATCTTATTTTTTCAATGTTTTTGTGTTTATATTCTTTAAATTTAATAACATCAGCAGATAAATTAATAAAATCGTCTCCAACATATTTTGAATGTTCCTGCAATAAATAACCAACCTTAAACCCGGCATAGAACCTAAAAGTATTAACCCCTTTAGTTCTGAATCTCAATTCTATTGGTATGTCGCAATAAGTAAATGTTAGTTTATTAGTTCTATAGTACATTGGTTTATTAGAGATATTAGAGATAGGCTTAAAAAATGATTTCCCGGTGTCAGTATCAATTTTTAATCTACCATCAGAGTGAAGATTGTATACACTAATGCCTGTTCCAACAGCAAAAGCAAAATTAGAATTACCTAAAGGCATATCATGCATATAGTAGAACGAGAAGCCGGGTTGAATTGTTTTTAAATCAATTTCCTGAGGTATATCTTTCCATTGCCATAATATGTAATTAGTTTCATACAATAATCTATCGGCTTTTCTCAGTTTTTGTAAGGATATACTATCTTCTTCTTGTCCCAATACTATAATTGAAATTAAAAATGCTAATAAAAATACTTTCGTTTTATTCATAATTTTGTTATTAAAATTTTTACAAAGTTAAAAATAATTTTTGTAACTTTGCCTGATTTTTAAAAAAATAAAAATATGTCTTTAATCACAAAATCAAAAGATTTAAAAAAGCGAACGGAAGATGCGTCGCAAGGCGGTGGCACAAAAGCTGTTGAAAAACAAGTTGCAATGGGCAAAATGACAGCTCGCGAAAGAATTATTTCGTTAGTTGATCGGGATTCGTTTCATGAATATGATTTGTTTGTAGAGCATGCAGGCAAAGATTTTGATATGGATAAAAAGTATCTTCCTGGCGATGGCGTTATTACAGGAACAGCTACTTATAAAGGTCATCCAATATGCATCTATGCACAGGATTTTACTGTTGCCGGAGGTTCTCTTGGATACATGCATGCTAAGAAAATTACCAAGATTATGGATCATGCAATGAAAATGAAAATGCCAATTATAGGAATTAACGATAGTGGTGGCGCACGTATTCAGGAAGGGGTAAACTCTCTTGCCGGTTATGGTGAAATTTTTTTCAGAAATACTCTAGCTAGTGGAGTTATACCGCAAATTTCCGTTATTCTTGGTCCTTGTGCAGGAGGAGCCGTTTATTCTCCGGCTTTAACAGATTTTGTTTTTGTGGTAGATCAAATTTCAAAACTTTTTATTACCGGTCCTGAGGTAATTAAAGCTGTATTGGGAGAAGAAATTTCTATGGAAGATTTAGGTGGTGCTAGAGTTAATGCTGAAATTTCAGGCAATGCTCATTTTTTTGCAGAAACAGAAATAGAATGCTTCAACCAGATTAAAAAACTACTTGACTACATTCCTTGGAACAATACAAAAAAAGCCACTGTTTTTCCCGCCAAGGCCCCAAAAGTTAAAAAATATAAGGTTGAAAATATTTTTCCCAAAGACTATAGGCATCCTTATGATGTAAGAGGTATAATTAAGGGCATTGTAGATTCTTCAGAGTTTTTAGAAATAATGGAGTTATTCGCTCCTAATATTGTTATTGGCTTTGCCAGAATTCAAGGCGAAACCGTTGGCATAGTAGCAAACCAACCTTTAGTATTAGCAGGCGTTCTGGATGTTGATTCATCAGATAAAGCAGCCCGATTTGTCAGATATTGTAATGCTTTTAATATTCCTATAATTACATTGGTAGATATTCCGGGTTATCTTCCCGGCATTGATCAAGAGCATAGCGGAGTTATCAGACATGGGGCTAAATTGTTATATGCATATAGCGAAGCAACAGTCCCAAAAATAACAGTTATCCTTAGAAAAGCTTATGGGGGTGGTTATATTGCGATGGCATCAAGACACCTAAGGTCAGATTTTGTTTTTGCATGGCCAACAGCAGAAATTGCTGTTATGGGACCTGAAGGTGCAGCTAATATTATTTTTAAAAATGAAATTAATAATGCTGAAAATCCAGATGAAATGAGAAAGCTAAAAGTTGCCGAATACAAAAAAAAGTTTGCTAATCCTTATGTAGCCGCTGCTTATGGACATATTGATGCAGTTATTGAACCCAGCGAAACACGTAAATTTATTATTCATTCGCTTGATGTATCTGCAATTAAATCAGTAAAAATGCCCAACAAAAAACATGGTATTGCTCCATTTTAAAATAATAACGATATGAATAATAATGGATTAAAAGAAGATGCAAGTAGTTTGGACTTCAAAACTTTTGTTGTTCATATAGCAAAGTACAGAACTTTATTGTCAAAAAAGTTTTTAAACAGAAAACCTTATGAACCAGTTAACCCTAAGAATATTTGTGCTGTTATTCCCGGTAAAATTCGTAAAATTTATGTCAAAAAGGGTAGTAAAATTACACCCGAAAAATTGCTGATAGAAATTGATGCGATGAAAATGTACAATAAAGTTTTCTCTTCCATTAAAGGAAAAATAAAATCAATAAACGTTAAGGAAGGTGATAAAGTTGCAAAGAATGAATTGCTAATAGAGATAATTTAATACTTCAAAGACTTTCCAAGTCTCAAAGAAAAGACTTTCCAAGTCTCAGACACTTCAAAGACAAAAGACTTTCCAAGTCTCAAAGACTTGGAAAGTCTACGACTTAAGTATCAGATAGCTTCAACTGCTTTAATTTCGGGTATGTTTTTAATAATAGTATTTTCAACTCCGTTTTTCATTGTAACAACTGCCATTGGACAACCATGACATGCCCCCTGAAGTTCTACTTTAACAATATTATCATCTGTTAATTCAACAAAACGAATATCACCACCATCAGCCTGAAGGTGTGGTCGTATTTGTTCTATTGCATTTTTTACTTTTAATATTAATTTTTCTTTCATTTTTTTTTTTTACAAATTTACATATTTTTTTAAACAATTACTCAGGAAAATAAATAGGTTTTTTTTCATTATACTTTATCAGAAAATGATAGATCATTTTACGCTTTCGCTTTGTGTTTTGAAGTTCTTCATAAAGTTCGGGGTCATTTTTTCCCAGAAAACGCGAAAAATTTTGATAATTAAATTCAAAACGTTCGCCCGTTTCAAACAAAATAACAAATTCTTTACTTTGTGTTCTGCGCTGGGTTCTATGTGTTGGATAATAGCCACTATAATAATCATATACAGGCTCAAGATATGTTTCTATTGCAAAATAATGAATTAATGCTCCTATTATATGTAGTCTGAAAAAGTATCCTCCATAACCACGGGCGATGTAAACTGAATTATTTTGTGAATAACCCCAACAATCTTTTACCAAGCACTTAGTCATCCTGTTTTTCGTGCTATCATAACAGTCATATTCTAAACTAATCTGATCGGAAAATTGGGAACCTCTGACAACTTTATATTCTTTAATTGAGGGCTCATTATTTTTAAATTCGTCAAAAGTCATATAAATGCCTTCGCTAAACCGGAAAGTTTTATCATATTGGATTTTATTATGTTGCTGAGCATAAGCACGACTAAAAAAAGATGCAACAATAAATAAATATATAAAAAGATAACAGTAAATATTATACCGAATTAACATTATTTCGCACTTATTTTTTTCATTGTGGTAAAAATATATCAGAACGATTGCCGATGAGATATGAAAAATTTACCACATAGACACAATAGAAACATAGAAAAACACATAGATTATACAATATAAAATCCAAAATCCAAAACTCAAAATCCAAAATAAATCCAAAATCCTAAATCCCATTTGTAATTTGATGTTTTTAATTTGTTATATCCTTAACTTAACGACATTGCCCTATACCCTATACCTTTTACCTTTTACCTTTTATCTTTTTCCTTTTATCTTTTTCCTCTCTTATACCTTTATACCCCTATACCAGTTGAATATTATGTTTTTTTTAATTTCAGGATGTAAACTTTTTGCAACCGGACAATTATCAGCAGCATGTTTAATAATTTCCTTTTCTTTATCGGAATAATTATTATTGGGAAAATTGATTTCAATATTTATTTCTGCAATTCGTCGGGGATTAGTTCCCATAACTTTTTTTACGGTTGCTTTAGTGTTATCAATATCAAATCCATAAGCATCGGCACTTATCCCTATTATTGTTAATATGCAGGTAGCTAATGAAGTTGCAAGTAAATCAGTTGGTGAAAAATATTCACCTTTTCCTTTATTATCTACAGGGGCATCAGTCAGAATAATTTCTCCCGAACTTACATGCTTACATTCTGTTCTTAAATTTCCTTTATATGAAATTTCTATTGTATTCATTGGTGTTTCGTAATTAATAAATCCATCGTTCTTAAATCAATTTTCTGTCTTATCATTGACTTGAACATAACAAAAAACTATGATTAACCTTTTATCTTTTACCTTATTGATGTTGGTCGTTATATCTCATCTAAATGCTCTTCTGCTTTATCGCCATACTTTTTGAGAAGATTGGCGAGTTTTTCAACTGTTTCTAATGGTATATCAGCAAAGTTTGTAACCTCTTTAATGGATTTTCTTTTACGGAGTGTATATAGCAGAGTTTTCAAAAATCCTATCTTCTCACCTTCTGCTCTGCCTTCTGCTCTGCCTTCTGCTCTGCCTTCTGCTCTGCCTTCTGCTCTGCCTTCTGCTCTACCCTTATATTCTGCATCATAATAAAGAGTTTTCTCACAACGCACACTATCCCAATACCTGTCGTAAGTTTCCAACTCTCCCTTACTAAATGCCGACTCTTGAATGAAATCAAGAGCTTCTTTTATTTCAGGGGTTTGTAATAAAGCTTCATTTACCAACACTGTGCCATCTTTAATTTCGGTTAGATAACGCAACCATAAAACCTGTAGTTTTTTCTCACTTACATTTTGTGCTTTAAACTTTGGAAGCTCTATAAAAACAAATTCTAAACCTTCTAACTGTTTTTTCATATCTTCAACATGCACAATTTGATAGTGATGATAAAACTGCTCAAGTTGAGGTTCAAATATTTCGTTTACTAAACACAAAGCGTAAACTGGTTGCAGACTATGAAATTTCTCTGCCTTGTCTAACTGCATTACATAAGTTTTAGCAGCATTAAATACTATACGATGTTTAAAACTGTCTGTCCAAAACATTTGCATCTCTACTATAAATTGCCTCCCTTTATTGTCTTTGCAACGTACATCAACAATGGAGTATTTAAGCAATGGAATTTGAGGCACCAATTCTGCTGGCAAATACTCCAAACTTTCTATGTACTCTCCCTCAGGCAAAGGCAACATAGCATTCAAAAAACTTTTGAGTAGATGTGGATGTTGTCCGAAAACTTTCTTGAAAGTTAAATCATTCTTTGGATCTAAATATCGCATAATATGTTATTTTTTTACAAAGTTAATTTAAATTTTTGAATCTCTGTTTTTTTTACTTTAATGTTTTTTATTAATTTTGCGTTAAAATCTTTTTTGATTTGACTCTTATTTAATTAAAAAAATATCATGTCATCAGAAATACATATTCATCATGATAAACACATATTATCCGGTGAAATATTAAGCCAGACAGGGGTATTGGCAGCAAAATGCTATCAATGCGGAAAATGTTCTGCAGGATGTCCTTTATCCGATGAAATGGATTATCCCCCGAGTGTGATTATGCGCATGCTTCAGACCGGATTTTCTGAAAATGAAGAAAAAGTATTACGCTCTTATACTATTTGGTTATGCGTTACCTGCGAGATGTGCTACGAACGTTGCCCTATGGAAATAGATATTCCCGTCGTGATGGATTTTTTAAGGGAAAAATCGTTGAAACTGAAAAAAACAAATAAGAAAGCGAAAGATATTATAGCATTTCATAAAGCATTTTTAAGTACAGTCAATAAAACCGGAAGATTATTTGAAATAGGTTTGATTGCCGGGTATAAATTAAATACATTTCATCTTACCCAGGATGTTGCATTAGCCCCTAAAATGCTTTCAAGAGGCAAATTACCCCTGCTCCCCGAAAAAATTAAAAATAAAAAAAATATAGCAGATATTTTTAATAAAACACTTAAAAATAAGGAAAAAAATATATGAAACTTGGTTTGTATCCGGGGTGTTCTTTAAAAGGTGGTTCCCGTGAATATAAAGAATCGGTTGCTGCTCTTGCTGAAGCTTTTGAAATTGAACTTTATGAAATTCCTGACTGGAATTGCTGCGGAGCTACTGCCGCACATAATCTCAATCACGATTTGTCGCTTTCGCTTCCTGCAAGAATTATCGCTTTAGCAGAAAAAGAAGGACTTGAAGAAATTGTTGTCCCATGTGCTGCATGTTACAGCAGATTGTCTATTACAGTGCATGAACTGAAAAATGACGAAAACCTGAGGAAAAAGATTTCTGAAATTATTCAGATAGAATATAAAGGTACAATCAGGATATTAAATATCATACAGATGATTCAGAAATATATAGGAAAGAAAATACAAGGCAGAATTATCAATCCTTTTAATTATAAAGTGGCATGTTACTATGGTTGTTTGCTTGTAAGGCCCCATCAAATACTGAAATTTGACCGTCCCGAAGATCCGCAGACTATGGATGTTTTATTGAAAGAAATAGGAGCGACTCCCATTGACTGGGCATATAAAGTTGAATGTTGCGGGGCAGGAATGTCGGTATCAAGAACTGATATTGTAGCCATGCTTTCCGGTAAAATAATGAAAGATGCAATTGACAGGGGTGCCGAAGCGATTATTGTCATCTGTCCTATGTGTCATTCAAACCTGGATATGAGAAGACCTGAAATAAATAAATATCTCTGTCAAAAGACAGATATACCTGTTATATATATATCTCAGGCAATCGGAATGGCAATAGGAATAGACAGTTTGTCACTGGGATTACACCGACATTTTGTTCCGGTCAGTTTACCTGTAAAAGAAAAAACAGTTGAGGAAAATCAAGGATAATAGAACGCAGATAACGCAGATGATTATGATGAACGCAGATAATTATAAACATTCGGAAATTACTGGAAAAATTATTAAGGCATTCTACAAAGTTTATAATACTTTGGGATATGGATTTTTAGAAAAAGTTTATCTGAATGCATTGTTCATTGAACTTATGGCGATGGATTTGTTCGTTGAAAAGCAAAAGCAAATAAAAGTTTATTATGAAGGAAAAGAAGTTGGGGAATATTTTGCAGATTTAATTGTTGAAGATTGCGTGATTGTTGAATTAAAAGCAGCAGAATCTTTGTGTGAAGAACACGAATTTCAATTAATCAACTATTTGAAAGCGACAGAAATTGAAGTTGGGTTGTTATTAAATTTTGGAAAAAAGCCAGAGTTTAAACGCAAAGTTTTTTCAAACCAAAAAAATCTTATTTAATCATAAAAATCAGCGTCATCAGCGTTCCATTGTATTTTGAGAGAATACCATACAAACGGAGAAATAAATATGGCACGAATAGGAGTTTTTATTTGTCATTGTGGCGAAAATATCGGGGCAACAGTTGATTGTGCAAAAGTTGCTGCTGCCGCAGCCGATTTTCCAGGAGTAGTTCATAGCATAGACTATAAATATATTTGTTCTGACCCGGGGCAGAATTTAATAAAAGAATCTATTATTGAAAAGAAATTGACCGGGGTTGTAGTAGCTGCTTGCTCCCCGCGGATGCATGAACCTACTTTTCGGAGAGCATGTGCTGAAGCCGGACTGAATCCATACTTATGTGAAATGGCTAACCTTCGCGAACATTGTTCATGGGTTCACGAAAAGAGTGATATTACTACCAAAAAAGGAATTGATATTGTCAGAATACTTGTAGAAAAAGTAAAAAGAAATCAACCGTTATTTCCAATCCTGGTTCCTGTTACAAAAACAGCCCTGGTAATAGGTGGGGGAATTGCCGGAATACAAGCAAGCCTTGACATTGCCAATGCAGGACATAAAGTTATTCTTATAGAAAGAGACCCTTCCATTGGCGGACACATGTCCCAGCTTTCAGAGACATTTCCCACATTAGACTGCTCCCAATGTATTCTCACTCCCAGAATGGTAGAGGTAGCACAGAATTCTAATATTACACTATACGCTTACGCAGAAGTTGAAAGTGTTGATGGGTTTATTGGTAATTTTAAAGTTAAAATCCGGAAAAAAGCAAAAAGTATTGATGAAAAAGCCTGTACCGGATGCGGATTATGTACTCTCAAATGCCCTGTCAAAAAGATACCCAGTGAATTTGAACAGGGATTAGATTTCAGAACCGCCATTTATGTTCCCTTTCCCCAGGCTGTTCCCAATAAACCTGTAATAGACAGAAAAAACTGCACCTATTATACCAAAGGCAAATGCAAGATATGTGAAAAAGTATGCCCCACAAATGCTATACGTTTTGACCAGCCTGATGAAATAATTGAAGTTGATGTTGGAGCGATAGTAATTTGTACGGGTTTTGATATTTTACAAACGGATTTTTTCCCTGAATACAGTTATGGAAAATATAAAGATATTATTACAGGATTACAATTTGAACGTATCGCTTCCGCATCGGGGCCTACTTTAGGTAAAATCCTCCGCCCGTCTGACGGAAAGATACCTGAGAAAATAGTATTTGTCGCTTGTGCCGGTTCACGTGACCCTGCAAAAGGGATAGAATACTGTTCAAAGATTTGCTGCATGTACACAGCAAAACATGCAATGTTGTATAAACATAAGGTACATCACGGTACTCCTTATGTATTTTATATGGATATCCGTGCCGGTGGCAAGATGTATGAAGAATTTGTGAGAAGAGCCATTACCGAAGACGGAGTGCAATATATCAGGGGACGTGTTTCAAAAATTTATGAAAAAAATGGTAAATTAATAGTAACAGGCGCTGACACATTACTTGGTGCAAAACCTGTAGAAATTGAAGCCGATATGGTAGTTCTTGCTACTGCAGGAATTGCAAATATAGGCGCTGAAGAATTAGCACAAAAACTTCATGTTTCCTACGACCATTACAAATTTTTTGCAGAAGCACATCCCAAATTGAGACCCGTTGAAACCAATACTGCCGGAATTTTCCTTGCAGGAGCCTGCCAGGCACCTAAAGATATTCCTGATTCAGTAGCGACAGCATCAGGAGCCGCAAGCAAAGTTTCATGCCTCTTCTCTAATGATGAGTTAACCCGCGAACCGTTGATTGCTGTCGTTAACAGAACTGCTCCTCCTGTTTATTCTACATGTGTCGGATGTTTCCTGTGCCAAAATGTATGTCCCTACAATGCAATTGAAAAGGAAGAAATAAAAGACAACAAAGGCGATATTATAAAAGTAGTTGCTAGAATTAACCAGGGAGTATGCCAGGGTTGCGGAACCTGTGTGGCTCTTTGCCGTTCTAAATCCATAGATATCCAGGGCTATACAAACAGCCAGGTATATGCTGAAGTTGTTGCATTATTAAACGATTAAAGATAAAACAAATGGCAGAATTTGAACCAAAGATGGTAGCATTTGTATGTAACTGGTGTACTTATGCCGGTGCTGATTTAACAGGTACCAGCCGTATAAAATATGCTCCGAATGTCAGAATTATCCGTTTTCCATGCACAGGAAGAATTGATTTTATGTTATTACTAAAAGCATTTGGTAATGGAGCTGACGGAATAATAGTTTCAGGATGTCATCCTAATGATTGCCATTATACATCCGGTAATTTCCATGCAAGAAGAAGATGGATGGTATTTAGAGAACTGCTTGATTTTGTCGGGATAGATATCAGACGTATAAAATTTTCATGGGTGTCGGCTGCCGAAGGTGCCAAATGGGCTGAACTTGTTAATAATTTTACTAATGAAGTTCGTAAACTCGGACCTTATGAAACATCCAGGGATTGTTGATTGTTGAATTATGATTGTTGAATTATGATTAACCAGTAATTATCAACAATCACAAATCAACAATCAACAATGGTACTAGCCACAGTTAACTAAAAATAAAACACATAAAAAATATAAACATTAAGAAATATTAAAAATGGAACAAATAATAAAAAAGGCGAAAGATCTTTTGGAAAAAAATACCGTTCAGGTGGTCATCGGTTACGGAGAAGGTTCCAAAAACAGGGTGAGGCCTGTATTTATTACAAAACCGGAAGATGCTGAAAAATTAATTTATGACGACAGGTGTATTCAGAATCTTGCTGTTTATATTTTAAAGCATGAGGTAAAACACTTAGGAAAAACAGGTATAACTGCACCTTATTTTGTTTTAAGAAGTATTCTCCAGCTCTCTTCTGAAAATCAAATCAAAGAAGGGGAATTAATTATTCTCGGAGTTTCATCGGAAAGCAATCTGATTGAGTTTCCTGATTTTAAATCTATAGAAAATTATGTGGCTTCTTTCAATCTTCATATTACTGTTCAAGAGAAAGAACTCATTGAAAAGATAAAAAAGATGTCAATGGAGGAACGATTCATCTATTGGACAGAAGTATTTTCTGAATGTTTTAAATGTTATGCCTGCCGTTCCGCTTGTCCTATGTGTTATTGTTCCAGATGTACTGTTGATTGCAACCAGCCGCAGTGGATTCCTGTTGCTTCTCATGCTTTGGGAAATCTTGAATGGCATATAATGAGAGCGATGCATCTGGCAGGCAGGTGTGTAAATTGTGGCCAATGCGCCGAAGCATGTCCTATTGATATACCAATGAATCTTCTTACTTATAAATTAACTGAAGATTTAAATGAAAAATTCGGAATGTTTGCAGGCGCCGGAGCAACTGCTGAATATGCTCTTTCTACATATAAACCTGATGATAAGGAAAATTTTATTATATAACCATGATTGAGAAAAAATTATTAACAAAAGCTTCGCTGGATAATCTTGTTTCAAAACTCCTGGATGAGGGGAAAAAAATATTTGCACCTGTAAGAAAAGACAAACAGGTAAATTTTGAAATAATTTCATCATTAAAGGATATGGCTGACGATTATATCCTTACAGTACAATCTGCCAAATTTGTTGTTTTTCCAAAAGTTGAAAAATTATTTGACTATGAAACCACGAAAGATGGAGTAAAAGTAAAGGATATAGATATTCATACTATTCCTGAGCTCGTATTATTAGGAATACGGCCCTGTGATTCAGTTGCGTTTGGTACATTAAATTCTGTATTCACCTGGGATTATAAAGATAATATTTTTGTTACACGGCTAAAAAAAACTTTAATTATCAGTATCAGTTGTAAAAAATCTGATGAATACTGTTTCTGTTCTTCTATCGGTATTAGTTCCGGTGATACCAAGGGAAGCGATATATTATTGACTGAAATTGACAACAGTCATTATTTGGCTGAAATAATTTCAGAAAAAGGAAAGGAAATTGTTTCAAAATATCCTGATTTATTTGAAACCGCCCCTGATACGGAAAAAGAGAAGCTTATTGCAAATGTTCCGGAATGTTTCAATCTTAAAGAAATCAGCAGAAATCTAGGAGAATTTTTTCAGAGCGACATCTGGTTAGAGCAGTCATTAAGATGTTTAGGTTGCGGAGCCTGTGCTTTTGTATGCCCTACATGTGCCTGTTTTGACATTCAGGACGAATGCAGAGGGAAGAGCGGTACCCGACTCCGCTGCTGGGATTCATGCGGATTTTCTTTATTTACGCAACATACATCAGGACACAATCCGAGGGAAGTGCAAAGCCAGAGATGGCGACAGAGAATTATGCATAAATTTTCATATATGCCTGACCGGTTAAATGTTACAGGATGTGTGGGATGCGGAAGATGTTCCCGTGCCTGCCCTGTAGATATGAATATTCTTGAACATATTATTAAATTAGCGGAGGTTTGAAAAATGAGTCAGTCGGCAGTCGGCAGTCGGCAGTCGGCAGTCGGCAGTCTTCAGTCGGCAGTCTTCAGTCAGCAGTCTTTAGTCGGCAGTCTTCAGTCGGCAGTCGGCAGTCGGCAGTCGGCAGTCTTCAGTCGGCAGTCTTCAGTCGGCAGTCGGCAGTCGGCAGTCGGCAGTCGGCAGTCTTCAGTCGGCAGTCGGCAGTCGGCAGTCTTCAGTCGGCAGTCTTCAGTCGGCAGTCAGCAATCGGCAATAAAATAAATAATAATAAAAAAGTTTAAACTACAATGGCAACTGGATTTAGAAACTTATCTGTGTATAAAAAAGCATTTGCTCTTGCAATGGATATCTATCATGTTAGCAAGAAATTTCCTAAAGATGAACTTTACTCTTTGACCACTCAGATTAGAAAATCCTCAAGATCGGTTTGTTCAAATATAGGTGAAGGATATCGTAAACGTCTGTATGAGGCACATTTCGTAAGTAAAATTTCTGATTCAGATATGGAAAACACGGAAACTCAGGTATGGCTTGATTTTTCACTTGCCTATGAGTATATATCAAAAAAAATGTTTGACGATTTTAATGAACGATCTGAAGAAATTGGACGCTTATTAAATCACATGATTCAAAATCCTAAAAAGTATAAATAATGAAATCGTTGCTGATTGCCGACTGCCGATTGCTGACTTCTAAACACATGTATAGAATAAATTATTAATTAATTTTAATACCTGAATAATTACAATGAATGAGAATAATATCTATTTACCCTACCTGATGAGAATTGAAAAGATTACGGAAGAAGCTCCTTTCGTGAAAACTTTCAGATTACTGTTCGTTAATGAGGAAGAAGGGAATAAATTTACATTTAAAGCAGGACAATTTGGTGAATATTCTGTTTTTGGCGAAGGTGAGTCAACATTTTGTATAGCTTCATCACCTACCCGTGAGGGATATATTGAATGTACTTTCCGGCAGACAGGCAGAGTTACTACGGCTCTTGCTAATCTTGAAGAAGGCGATATCATCGGGTTCCGCGGTCCTTATGGTAATATTTTTCCAATAGAAGAATGGAGCGGCACTAACCTGCTGTATATTGCAGGTGGTATAGCTTTGCCGCCTATGCGCTGTGTTATCTGGAATACGCTTGATTTAAGAGAAAATTATAAAGATATTACTATTATTTACGGTGCACGTACTGTTCAGGATCTTGTTTATAAACACGAATTAAAGGAATGGACTGAAAGGCAGGATGTAAACCTCATTACAACCGTTGACCCTGGAGGTGAGGAGCAGGACTGGAAAGGTGAAATAGGCTTTGTTCCCGCCATACTTGACAAAGTCGCTCCGAAAAGCGAAAATACCATTGCTATTGTTTGCGGTCCCCCTATTATGATAAAATATACCTTTCCTGTTTTAAAAAAGCTTGGATTTCCTGATGAAAAAATTTATACTACGCTTGAAAATCGCATGAAATGCGGCTTCGGAAAATGCGGCAGATGCAATGTCGGTAAATACTTTGTATGTAAAGACGGTCCTGTTTTTACTTTGACGCAATTAAACGAATTACCACCTGAATATTAATTAGTGTCTGTCTGTAATATCTGATTTACGATTTACGATTTACGATTTACGATTTACGATTTACGATTTACGATTTACGATTTAAGTTAAAAAGATCATGAATAAAGAAGATTTAAATAAGCGATTTAAAAGGTTTGCGATTAATGTTGCATTATTAAT
>Ga0180009_10005239_pt1 | contig 13961 bp, 8 predicted proteins | sample OS_PC_MetaG_FD_123537 | JGI IMG/M metagenome (GOLD analysis project Ga0180009, IMG submission 123537) | Groundwater microbial communities from the Aspo Hard Rock Laboratory (HRL) deep subsurface site, Sweden - OS_PC_MetaG | ecosystem: Environmental > Aquatic > Deep subsurface > Groundwater... | reverse complement strand
AGCCACGCCTTCCTACCAAATATTCGACCCAGGATATTATCAAATTCCTAATACTCAACACATTTTCCGTGATTGGAAATGGCGAGAAGGCGGTCACGGCTGGATTAATATTACTGGCGCTATTATTCAATCATGCGATACCTATTTCTACTCCTTAGCGAACAAACTGGGTATTGACCGAATGGATGACATATTAAGCGAATTTGGTTTTGGTCGCCCTACCGGAATCGATATGGGTGAAGAGCTAGGCGGTACATTACCAACACCCGAGTGGAAAGAAAAATTTCGTGGGGCAAGTTGGTATCCCGGTGACTCGGTTATTACCATTATTGGTCAAGGCTATCTACAAGTACCACCACTTCAGCTTGCTTATGCAACAGCAACACTTGCTAATCACGGCATTCGTTATCAACCTATCTTGCAATATGCAGTCAAAAATCCAGACGGAGAAATGGTCTATGCGCAACCCAAATTGGCTTCTCCTGTCATTCTCAAAAACCCACACAACTGGGATATCGTTATTGAAGCGATGGAAAAAGTCATTACCCAAGGAACAGGTTATCGATTTGGCAAGCCAAAAAATTCTGTAGCTGGCAAAACAGGAACCGCACAGGTCTATAGCAAACACTACACTTCCCTAAGCGAAACCGCTCCGGAAGAAAACGTCCCTTATCGATTACGCAATAATTTTCTTTTTATCGCTTTTGCGCCGGTAAAACATCCAAAAATTACAATCGCCGTGGTCACTGAACACAGCTCTGACGCTCCCTTCGTTGCAAAAAAAGTATTAGATTATTATTTATTAGATGAAAAAAATAACAATACTCAAACCGCATCTTCATCAGAAAATAAAGATAGAAACAGGAGTTAAAAATTGCATCCGTCTGAAAAATTTTTACAAAAATTTAGAAAAAAGCAAAGCGGAACTCAATACCGCACATTGCTACAAATTTTACATTTAGATCTTTTTTTATTAATTAGTTTATTCATATTAATCGTTTTTGGTTTTTTTATTTTATATAGCGCAAGCAATCAACAATTTTCCATGGTCGCCCAAGAAGTTATCCATATTGGTTTGGCCACTTTACTGATGCTCTTCTTAGCACAACTTCCTCCCTATGTGTATGAACGTTGGACACCCTGGCTTTACAGTATTACGACTGTACTACTCGTCGCTGTGTTAATTATTGGCCGAATCGATAAAGGCGCACAACGCTGGCTTAATTTGGGATTATTTCGTTTTCAACCTTCAGAAATAATGAAACTTGCTCTTCCAATGATGCTGGCCTGGTATTTTGCTCAACGTGATCTCCCTCCTAAATTTAAAGATTTAGGAATTGCCGCCTTAATTATATTAATCCCTGCTTTATTAACCTTAAAAGAACCCGATTTAGGCACCGCAATTATTTTATTAACAGGCGGTGCTTGTATTTTATTATTTGCGGGCATTAGCTTTCGATTTTTAGCCAGTCTTTTTTTATTCATGATTGCAACAGTTCCTTTTTTATGGCATTTCATGCATGACTACCAAAAAGAACGTATCTTAACTTTTATGAATCCTGAGCGTGACCCGTTAGGCGCTGGCTATCATATTATTCAATCTAAAATTGCGATTGGCTCAGGAGGCTTTTTTGGAAAAGGATGGTTACAAGGCACTCAATCGCATCTCCATTTTTTACCCGAACATGCCACTGATTTCATTTTTGCTGTTTTAGGAGAAGAATTTGGATTATTTGGCAGTCTTATTTTAATCATTATTTATTTGATTATCATTGCACGCTGTTTTTATATTGCTAACCAAGCGCAAGATACTTATACACGTTTATTAGCCGCAAGCATTACATTAGTATTTTTCCTTTCTGTCTTTGTAAATATTGGCATGGTCTGTGGTCTTTTACCTGTAGTTGGTTTACCATTGCCGCTTATCAGCTATGGCGGATCATCCATGTTAACTGCAATGGCAGGATTTGGATTATTAATGTCGATTCATGGCCATAAAAAATTATTAAGTTAATTTAGAGGTTTTGATGTTTAAACGTTATTTAGTTTTATTATTCGCGTTTTTATTATCACTCAATACTTTTGCCACCGCCCCAATTAAATTTGGCGAAAGAAAAGATGTTCAACAATTTATTAATATGATGGTCAAACAGTATCAATTTAATCATCAGAAACTAACAACACTATTTAATACTGTTATCTCTCGCCCGAAAGTAATTAATAAAATTTCCCATCCCTATGAAAAAGAACACCCCTGGTCAGAATACAAAACACATTTTGTGAATAAGCAACATATAAAACACGGTGTTGAATTCTGGAAAAAAATAAAAAATCACTAGAAAAAGCTGAAAAGATGTATGGTGTTCCTGCTTATATTATCGTTGCAATTATCGGCATTGAAACAGATTACGGTCGACATATGGGAGATTTTCCTGTTTTGGATGCCTTATCCAATATTGCTTTCGAACATTCTGATCGCTCCGATTTCTTTCAACGCGAACTCGTACAATTTTTACTTTTGTGTCGAGAAAAGAATATTAATCCACAAAAGGTATTGGGGTCGTATGCAGGAGCAATCGGACTTCCCCAATTTATGCCCGGCACGTTGCGATATTATGCCGTTGATTTTAACCATACAGGAAAAATTGATATTTCACACAGCGCAGCAGATGCGATTGGCAGTGTTGCAAACTTTTTTAGAGTGCTGGGCTGGAAAACGAATCAACCCATCTTGATGCACGCACAAATAAAAACAAAATTACAAGGCAAAGTTAAACAGAAATTAGAAAAAAATATTTTGGAAGCAAATTTTACCATTGCAAAACTGAAACAGTATGGCATTTATCCTTCCCATAAAATTTCAACAAATAAAAAAGTCGGTTTTATTAATGTCGATGCAAATGGCAACGGCTACTACATTGGTTTTGAAAATCTTTATGTGATTACTCATTATAATAATAGTATTTTATACGCAATGGCTGCTTATCAATTAGGCAAAGAAATTGAAAAGGCGATGAAAGATAACAAGGATTGAGGATTGAGGATTGAGGATTGAGTAACAGCCTAATTATTTATTTATGTATGTAGGGGCATAGCGTGCTATGCCCAAGGGAGCAGCACGCTGCGCCCCTACATGACACCCAGGATTACGCAAGGACGCTGCGATGAAAAAAACACTATTTTCTATTGTGATTACTACTTTAATCTTTATATCTACACTTTCTTTCGCAGCCAGCAATAATCAAAACAATATGATTTCATCGCAAATTGATGAAGCGATACAACATCAAATGCCAAATGCGGATATTGGTATCATTGTGATCGATGCTGATTCAGGAAAACTGCTCTATCAAAAAAATAGTTACCGCGCTTTTGCGCCTGCCAGCAACATGAAACTATTTATTGCGGCTGCGGCACTTTATCAATTAGGTCCCGATTATCAATTCACAACTTCTATCTTAGTCAATCCAAAACAATTAAATCAAAATACTCTCAACGGAAATCTCTATATAAAATTTACCGGTGATCCTTCTTTATCAATTAAAGACCTCAATAATTTAATCAAAAAAACGGGGATTAAAAAAATTAATGGCAATGTAATTTTAGACAATACACGGTATGAAAAACCGGACTATGCGCCGGGACTCTCATACGATGATACTTTCTGGGCTTTTGGCGCTCCCGCTACTGCTATTATTATTAATCAAAATAATGTTTTTATAAAACTAACGCCCAACAAAACACTAGGGAAAATGGCAAAAGTGATCCCTGGACGTTATACGCGTTTTGCAAAATTTACTGATCATGTTAAAACCGTTTCAAATCAATACGCTGATGTTCACTGCACATTTAACATTCACACCAATGACAACAATGATATTGAGGTCAGTGGTTGTTGGCCGATCCAAAGCAGTTCTAAAAACTTTAATATTGCCTTAAGAAATCCTGCTTTATTTGCCGAAAAATTAATTGCTGCTCAACTAAAAGCAAATCAAATAAACCTGACCGGGAAAATCATGATACGCGAAAAACCAAAACAATTAAAAGTAATCGCCGAACACAAATCACACTCTCTTAAAATTTTGATTAAAACATTATTAAAAGACTCCAATAATATTTATGCAGAGAGCTTAACAAAAACACTTGGCTATGATTACTTTAAACACGGTAATTTTCAAACAGGGACAGAAGCCATTAAAACTATTTTACTAAAAAAAGCGGATATTAATTTTAATCAATCCGCTATTTTTGATGGTGCTGGCGGATCTCGTTATGATTTAATTCAGCCAGTTCAATTATCTCGATTATTATACGTAATCTATCATTCGCCTAAATCGAGCAAACTATTTATTAGCGCATTACCTAATTCTGGCTTAGATGGCACATTAAAAAATCGCATGCGTTCGTTTGATTTAAAAAAATATGTCCAAGCTAAAACAGGAACGATGATGGGCATTTCAACATTATCGGGTTTCTTAACAACCAAAAATAACCACAAAGTTATTTTCTCAATTATGATCAATCATATTGTCGGTAGCCCACGTGATGCCCGTTATTTACAAAATGAATTATGTAATGCAATGATAAATACGTTGTAGGACTACAAGGATTGAGGATTGAGTAACAGCCGACTTAATTATGCTTGTAGGGGCGCAGCGTGCTGCGCCCAGGGCATAGCGCGCTATGCCCCTACAAAATCTCACAACCCCTTCAACGCTAAACGAATTAATTCTTCGCTCGTTAACCCTTCGGCAGAAACTTTTGAAACAGCACGGCTTGCTTCTTGGGGTTTATAACCCAACGCAATTAACGCGCTGACTGCATCTCGCGAAGGGTCATCAACCACAGAAATCACTGAATGGGGATTATTCGGTAATGCGACGGTGGATGAATTTTCATTCCAATCGGCTAAACGATCTTTCATTTCAATAATTAATCGTTCAGCGGTTTTTTTACCCACACCCGGTAAACGCACCAAACTCGACACATCATTATTTGCAACACATTGCACAAAAGCATCAGGATCGGCACTTGATAAAATGGTTAGGGCCATTTTAGGGCCTACGCCATTCACTTTAATTAACATTCTAAATAATGTGCGTTCACGTAATTCATAAAAACCGTAAAGCAATTGCGCATCTTCACGCACAACTAAATGCGTATGCAAAGTAACTTCTTCGCCCAATTCTGGAAGTTGATAAAAAGTATTCATTGACGCCTGTAATTCATAGCCTACACCATTGACATCAAGAATTAATTCAGGAGGATGTTTCGCAATAATTTTTCCTTTTAAATGGCCTATCATCTTCTCATCACTCCCTTTAACATTTGATTGACTCGTGAATTTGCATGACATAATGCAATGGCTAATGCATCTGCTGCGTCGGCTTGTGGAACATCGGATAAATTTAATAACATTTGAACCATCTGCTGTACTTGTGTCTTTTTAGCAGCGCCATAACCAACCACCGCTTGTTTAATTTGTCTTGCTGAATATTCAGAAACGGGCATCCCCTCCAATGATAGTGCAACTAATGCTGCCCCACGAGCTTGTCCTAATTTTAATGCAGAGCCTGGATTTTGATGCATAAACACTTGCTCAATCGCAGCTTCTTCCGGCAAATAGTTACCCATAATTTCGCGAATCCCGTTAAATATTTGCTGCATTTTTTGAGAAGAGGAATCAGCGACAATGCGAATACAACCGCTCGTGACATACTCTGTTTTATTACCATTGACACGAATCACGCCGTAACCCGTTATGCGAGAGCCAGGATCGATGCCAATAATCACAGTCATCTGGACTTCCTAATCAAGATATCTGACTCATAATATCTTCTGAAATATCCGCATTGGTATAGACCTCTTGCACATCATCAAGCTCTTCCATGTGATCGACCATTTTTAATAATTTTTCAGCGCCCTCTTTATCTAACGCCACTTCCGTTGAAGCAATCATCGTCACTTCAGCATGTGCTGGTGTTAATTTTGCTTTTTCGAACGCTTCTTTTATGTCTGCAAATGTCTCAGGGGTTGTCATCACATCAATCGAACCATCCTCATTCGTCACGATATCATCAGCACCGGCATCAAGTGCAATTTCCATAATCTTTTCTTCATCACTTCCAGGCGCAAAGGTCATTTGACCTTTTTCAGAAAAAAGATAAGAAACAGAGCCTTCTGTCCCTAAATTGCCTCCAAATTTTGTAAACCCATGACGCACTTCTGCCACAGTTCGATTACGATTATCGGTTGCGCACTGAACAAGTATGGCAACACCATTAGGGCCATATCCTTCATAGGTCACATCTTCCATATTCTGACCTTCCAAACCGCCTGCTCCGCGCTTAATGGCACGTTCAACCGTATCTTTTGGCATGTTATTTGCAAAGGCTTTATCAACAGCTAAACGAAGACGCGGATTTGCATTGATATCACCGCCACCCATACGTGCTGCAATCGTAAGTTCGCGAATAATTGTGGTAAAAATTTTGGCGCGTTTTTTATCCTGCGCCCCTTTACGATGTTGAATATTGGACCATTTACTATGACCGGACATGTTAACCTCGCTTAGTATTATTGTGGGCAGCCACAAGGACTGCCCCTACAGAATTAATAAAATAAATTGGCGGTATTCTAATGGGAATCATGATGAAAGCCAATGGCTACTCATTAGAGAAATCTTATTTTGCAAAAGGATTATAAGTAGCTCCTGTTCTTGTTAACCCCTGTCTAGCACGACGAGCACGTTCTTGAGCATTTGTTCCGGAGACACTACTTTGATCAAGTGGGTTTTTTGATGATCGTAGCGACATACGTCTAGAATTCGCAGTGTCTGCTGGAGAATCAGATTGTCGGCGATTTGGACTGAAATGTCCCACTAGTGATAAAGCAGCTGCTGATTTTGAAATATCGCTTTGAGGCTCATTCGGTAATTCATTTTCTGCAATATTATCTATTTTAGACGTCGGTAATTTTAAATGATCAATCTCCGTTTCTTGTAATCTAATCGTCTTTTCTAACTCAGCTTGTTTTATCGACGAACGCTTTAATTCGAGCTGTGCACTTTCTAAATCACTTTGTAATATTTTAATACGTTTAGATAGCTGTGCCTTTTCTTCTTTAAGTCCATCAAGTTGTGGCTGTAATAATTCTGCTTCCGCATTTTTTCTTCCCAATAAACTATTACGTCTTTCTGTCTGCACATGTTTGTTTTTAAGCTCTTCATAATCATTTATAGCTGTTGCCAATTGTCGCTTTAAACTTTCAATCTCATTATTCTTGTTGGCTCGATAAACTTTTAATTGCTCATCTAAATCCGATTTTTTAGCTTCATAACTCGTACGATAATACTCAACTCTTGCTTGTGCTTTCTTTTGATATTCTTCAAGTTTATTAGTACATTCTTGTTCTTTCTCAGAAAGCGATGATCGCACCTTTGATAATTGATTTTCTAGCGTTGATTTCTGAACTTCTATCTCTTTAATTTTTTGAGTATTGTGAAGAGCTTTGAGCTTTAAAGCATCGCTCTCAGTTTTGTTGTCACGAAGGAATTGTTCTAATTGAGAAATTCTTAACGCTTGTGTCTCTTTATATTGCTTAAATTCAGTTTCAATAGAAACTTTTTCTGTTTTAATTGTATCAAGTGCAGATTGTAAAGCAGCCGACTCAACCTCAAAATTATTTTTGGCCTTTTCAAACAAATCCTGCTGTCTTGCTATTTCTAATTGATGGGCAGTTTCTTTTTCCTGAATTGTTTTGTCAAATTTCAGTTTTTGTACTTCTTGAGCTTGTATTACCTTCTCCAAATCTTGTTTTTCTTTATTTAAAGTCTGGAGCGTCTCATCTAATGATTCTTTTGTCTTTATCAATGCTTGATAATTTGCATCCGTCTCTTTTAAATTTTCTAACTGAGCAGATAACCGCGCATTTGTACTAGCAATTTTTTCATACGATGCAGCAATCTCATTAATTTTATTTTGCAAACGTTCCGTTTCTACTTGAAATGCTTTTCGATCTGTTTCAGCCTGTTGTCTTACATCATATAGTTCTTGCTGTAATACGTCATATTCAGACGTTTTTTTGTTTAGCTGAGCTTTAGCATCACCCATCTCTTGCTTCTGTTTTTTTACACGCCCTTTCCATTGATCAATATCATCCGTATGTTGTTTTTGTGATTTTTCCTTCCACGCTTTCATTTGATCAGCAAATGCTTGATATTGTTTATTAAGTTCAATAATTTTTGCGTTTAATGCATTAGCTTCCTTTTGATGACTTTCATTGGTTATCCCTTGTGTGCTCAATAATGTAGATAATTCTTCAGTTTTGGCAGTCAACTGAGTACGCAGAGTCGCCATATCATTATCATACTGAGCTTGCAGTAATTTAAGCACATTCTTTAATTCTTTTAATTCTCCATCATAGATCGCTTGTTGCCCTTTCAAGGCTTCTTGTTTTTCGCGCTCTAATCTTTCAAGTGCATTGGCATGGTTTTTTCGCAGTGCTTCATCTTCTTCATTTAAACAATTAAATTGTTTGACTAATAGTTCATACGTGATGGTTAACTGTTCTAATTGACTAGATAATGTTTGATTATCGCCAGATAATTCTGCAAGATTCTTTTGCACACTTTCAATCTCTATTTCTTTTGCTTTAATTTTTTCCTGCAATTTTGATAATGCCGCCGTTTGTTCTTTATTGTGTGCAACTTGTTTAGTTTGTAATTGTTTTTTTTCTACTTCTAGCGCTAATACTTTTTTTTGCTCAGCAGTAAGTTTATCTAATAACTCCTGCTCTTTTGCAGCATACGCCGTCTTCAAATCTTTAATTGACTTAGCGTATCGTAAATTTAATGCGGTTTGAGTTGATCGGAGCTGAGAGAGTTCTTTTTCTATTGTTTGTTTTGATGTTTTAATTCCTGATAATTCTTGATGAAATAAAACCACTTTTTGCTCAAACTGAGCTTTTTCATCTTCATGTTTTTGTTTTTCTTGTTGAAAATTTAGCATTAACGACGATAGCTGATCTTTCGTCATTGCATGATTATCGAGCTGCTTTAACCATTCCGTTTCTTTTGCTTTAAAAGCATTTTCAGCTTTCTTAAATTTTGATTGTAATGCTTCAAGCTCACCTTGAATCCGTTTTTTGTCTTGTTCAAAACTATCTTTCTGTGCTTGCAGCTCTTTTCTAACTGTCTCTAACTCTTCTATTTGTTTTTGTTTTAAAACTCTAATTTCATCATTCAGATTCTTCTCTGATTGAGTTTTCTCTTTGGTTAATTCTGAAAGTGCTTTTTCTTTTTCGTTTAGTTGAGTCATAAGCTCACCTTTCGATTCCGCTTCGCCTGCTAATTCATCTCGTAGCCTCTGAATCTCTTGTCCCTTATCACTCAAAACGGTTTCATTTTCTATATGTAATGCTTCTAATTCTTTTTCTTGTTTCGTAATCATTGACTGAAGAGTATTTCTCTCTGTTGCATAAAGCGAAAGTTCCTCCCTTAAAGCATCTTCTTTTTCTTGCGTTAATTTCGCAACTTGAGTTTCATGATCGATTAAAGCTTGCTGATGCGTTTCTTCCAAAAATTTCAATTGTTCTGCTAATAGCTGGTGTTGTGTTTGCAATCGATCCTTTTCTAATCTCAAATCTTCTTTTTCACCGACAAGTTTTTCACTTTGACTATGCTGTGCATCTAGCTCTTTCTGTACATCAACCATTTCCTTGGTTTTTATTTCAAGCAGCCCCATGAGATCAGTCTTTTCTAAAGTATATTGATCTTCTAATCTCTTAAGAGTTTCAACAAGCACTGTTTTCTCTCTTACAATTGTTTCACTTTTTGCTTTTTCGTCTGCCAGTTGTTTTGATAATACCTTTTCTCTTGCTGCACTTGCCGTGTCTAGTGTAATAAGCTGATTTTGATGTTTTTCAATTAACGTTTGATGTGTCATTTGAAGTGATTCTAACCGAGAAGTCAACTGAGTCTTATCATTTCGCAACTCAGTTAATTCATTCTGCAGTGTCGTTATCTCGCTGTTTTGAGTTTCCTGTTGACAAGCATACTGTTCTTTTAACTCATCATATTCTTTTGTTAATTTTTCTAACTCCTGACGCGTTATATTTTTATCTTCCAATTGTACATATAATCTATCTCTTTCTTCCTCAAACGCTTTTTGATCACTCGTTCGTTTTTCACACTCCAATGTGAATTTTGACACAAGCGTATTTTTCTCTTGAAATAACAGCTCAAGTTCCGCGCGATGTGTCACTTGTAATTGTTCAATGGTATTGCGAGCTTGTACTTCAGATTCTAAAATCGTTTTTTCTAACGCTTTTACATTGTCTGTTAATTCCTCTACCTTTTGTTCTTGCTCAAACTTATAAGAAATATATTTTGCTTTCGCTTTGAGCACCTCAATCAATCGTTCTTGCAGCAATTCCCCTAATTTTTCGTTTTGAGATTGCAATATGTATTCTCGATCGCGCAGTTTATTAATCTGCTGATCATGATTTTCTCGAAGCTTCTTAATCTCATCCTCTCTTTCTTGTACAAGCAATTTGAGCGACGCAATAGTCTCACTATCTTTTTCATTTCCTGCCTGACTCGATTTAAGAGCACTCTGAGCCCCGGCTAATTTATAATTTAATTCATTTAATTTCTGTTGATGTGCTTGCGTTTCTGAATCTAATAAACGTCGATAAATAGCATTCATAAACTCCAAGTCACAAACGTACTCATATTCATTTTCATCGATTTGCTGTTCTAACTGTTCAATTTTAGAGGTTAACGTATTACTTTCTTTCTTAAGCTGATCCAGCATCGCTTGATTTTTGCCTTCAGTGTCTTTTTGTTTTGACACCATTCTTTCTAGTTCTGCTATTTGTTTTTGCTGCTCAAACAACACCTGACACGCTACACTCTGCGCGTTTTGAGACTGAAAATAATTATATGCTAGTTGTTCATATCGTTTAGCCAGACCTTCTTTCTCTCTCTCAATCGTTTCTAATTTTGTTTCTAGCGTTTGTGTTTCTTCAAAGCGTTTTTCGAGTATCTCTTCATAGGCTCTATTTTTAATCTCTTGCTCGGTGGCCAAGCTAATAATTTTTTCTTTTGCCTCACGATATAATCTTTTTGCTTCTTGAAGTTTTTGTTCTAAATCATTAGTGCTCTTTTGCAATTGTTCTATCTTCAGACTCAACGCCTGACACGATTGTTTTTCTAAAACCAACTCTCTTTTCAACTCATTAAGCTGGCTATCATATTTTTCCTGAATTGCTTTTATCTCTTCAGGCTTCGCCTCTAATAATTTTTTTACTCCCGCAAATTCACTTTCTAACTCTTTAATACGTATTTTAGAAAGCGAAAAGTCTTCTTTATGCTGATCAAACTGTAATCTAAGCGAAGAATAGGCTGCTTCTTGTGCAACTAATTTTCTTCTTAACTCTAGTACTATTTTTTTACTTTCAGCATCGATTGATGTTAATGACACAATTGTATCTTCCAGCTCCTTTCTCTCAGCCAAAAATATTCTCTCACTCTCTTCTAACTTATTATTTAATTTTCTTAGCTCTTCTGAATGTTCCGAATTAATTCTTAAAATTTCTGCTTGTTGTGCTTCTATTTTTTCCCTGGTTTCCTTTTTAATTTCGTCAATTCTTTCCTGCAGTCTTAAATTTTTTTCACCTTGATCTAATTCATCTCTCTCTAATGTCACTACTGTGTCATCTTGAATTTCTAGATCAGATTTAAGACGTTTAACTTCTGCTAATAATAATTTTTTTTCTTCTTCTAACACGCTGTTTTGTTCATGCATTAAACTTGACCGTGCTTGTAACTCTTGAATATTTTGATTATGTAGCTCTATTTCTTCACGTAACTGTTTTTGATACTGTTTTGCTTTACCTTCAAGCTCATCGATCCACCCCAAATGTTGCTTTAGTGTAATGGTTAACCCCAACACCACACCATCTGACTGTTGTTTCGCTGCTACCGCCGAATCATATTGTGCTTTTAATCGTTTTTTTTCACTTTCAAGCTCAGCAAGCTTTTCACTATTTCGTTGATTATCTTGCCGACGCAGTGTTTTTTCCTGCTCAAATAACTGACTAAGCGCTTGATATTTTTCTCGTGATTGCTTTTCAAACTCTCTAATACGCTCCTCACATTTAGTTGATAATTCCTCTTTCGATTTTTTTAACGTTTCTAATTCTCGCGTAAAAGCTTGTTTTGCCTTGTCTTCTTGATTAATTTGTATTTCTAAAGCGCTTATTTTTTCAGTTGCTATACTGCATTCACTTTTATGTTTTTGAATTTCTTCTTCTTTTGCAAAAATAGCTTGCATTAATATCGTTTGCTGCATTACAACTGACTGACAACCAATTAAAAATTGATTTTCTTGTTCTGTAAAAAAAGTTTTTAATCCCGTTATTTCTTGTTTTAAAATTTCTAACTGAACCTTTAGTGATTCTCGGTTTTTTCGAAAAGTTTCAAGCATTGCCAATTTTTCTTCTTGAAACTTAGCTTCTTTTTCTTGTAGCAATTGCGTTAAATTTGTTACCGATTGATCCTTTTCCCTTAATGCAGCCTCTAATTCATCTTTCGTTGATTTATCAGCTTCTAATCGCGAAACTAGTTGCTGTTTTTCTTGTTTCAATTGAACAATTCGACTTTTTAATTGAGTTTCTCGTTGTAACCGTCTTTTATAATATTCTTGATATTCTGATAGCTGCTTTTCAGCTGCTGTAAGTTTGCTTTTAATATCAGCGTCTTGTTGCTGATAGGATTCGCGTACCTTTTCTAACTCTCCTAAATACTGTTGAGTCAATGAAATAATTTCATGCTGATGCTTTTCACGTAGTGTTGTTTGTGTTTTTTCAAGTAATTCAATTTGTCTTTGAAATTCTTTTAATTGCGCCAAATCTGATTCAGATTTTCCTGATAACTGTCTGATCTTTTCTAGATACTCAACTTCCGATTGTCGATAAGCACTGCTTTCCGATTCTAATTGCGCATTAATCTTTTCTAAAGTTTGAGATAGCAATTCAATTTTAGTCTTATCTTGTTTTCTTTCTTTTTTTATTTCAAAATACCGTTCTTTTGCTCTAGCTGATTGAAGATACGGGGTTAAACCGAGCGATATCGAGTTATCAAATCGCAATTTAGCGGGAGTCGATTGTTGAGCATCATTTTTTACTTTTTGTTTTTTTTCATTTAACTTTCTTAATAATTCATCTGCATCCTCATACCTAAGTCGTTTGGCATTTTCCATATCTCGAATAGCATCATCAAGTCTGCCAAGCTTTTCCTGCAACATTGCACGCCACGCATAAAATTCACTATCGTTTTGCTGCCAATACTTATTGATGCATTCTAACGCTTTAGAATATTGATCTAACTCATAAAAATAAGAAACCAGATGAATAGTTGCAACGCACTTTATATCAGTCTCTTTTGTCACATTAATAGCACATTGAAACCAATATTCGGCAGAATGATTTTGAGGATCATTATATTCTTTTGTACTAACTAGTAATCCTAAATTAATCATCGCTTGAGCATCTGGTATTGTTGCTCTAGCAGCGTTTAAATAAGACTCTCCTGCTTTTTTAAAATCAGGATTGCCCTCATTATGATGGCCATTTTCATAAATGATCCCTAAAAGAAAATGCGATCTTACATGACCATTGCTAATACATTGGCTCAATAACTTTATTGCGGCCTTATATTTTTTTTGGTTTACATATTGCTTTGCAAGTTCATATTTTTTATTCCAATCAACACTCATTGTTATTCTCATTTTTTATCGATAAATCATTTGCTATTATAATCTCGGCACCGGAGGTCGCATAGGCTGGCCAGGGGTTCTAAGAATTGATTCTGACTCTTTAGACTCTCCCTCTCTTAACTGTTGTTGCAATTTCTGAATAGTTATTGCTTGAGCAGTCACTTGCTCCCTTAATTCTGTATT
>Ga0180009_10005238_pt1 | contig 13961 bp, 15 predicted proteins | sample OS_PC_MetaG_FD_123537 | JGI IMG/M metagenome (GOLD analysis project Ga0180009, IMG submission 123537) | Groundwater microbial communities from the Aspo Hard Rock Laboratory (HRL) deep subsurface site, Sweden - OS_PC_MetaG | ecosystem: Environmental > Aquatic > Deep subsurface > Groundwater... | reverse complement strand
TCGACAGGCTCAGCATGAACGGAAGAAACCATTATGATGATTTCAAGGCAGTTACCGTTCACCTATGATGATTTCAAGATAGTTACCGTTCGCCCTGAGCCTGCCGAAGGGTTTTTACCGTTCACCCTGAGCCTGTCGAGGGGTATTTACCGTTCACCCTGAGCCTGTCGAAGGGGTTTTACCGTTCGCCCTGAGCCTGTCGAAGGGGTTTTACCGTTCGCCCTGAGCCTGTCGAAGGGGTTTTACCGTTCGCCCTGAGCCTGTCGAAGGGTTTTTACCGTTCACTCTGATCCTGTCGAAGGGTTTTTTACCGTTCGCCCTGAGCCTGTCTAAGGGGTTTTACCGTTCGCCCTGAGCCTGTCGAGGGGTATTTACCGTTCGCCCTGAGCCTGTCGAAGGGTTTTAAGGTTCGCAATTATCACAAACGCATTGGATTTCCGCTCATATTGAGCCCTGTCGAAGCATCTGTATTGAAGCAAAGTTGAGCAGTTGCGTGCCCATCGAATTTAAACCGCTTGGCAAGTCCGTTATGCCCCCGGGGGGGAGGCACTCATGCACTTCTGGCGCAACAAAAAACTCACCCAGGCCATCATGGCGCTGGATCTTGTCCTCGTGGGGGCAAGTTTCATCTTCGCCTACTGGGTAAAAAAATATATGGCAACCCCATTCCAGGGGCTTGCCACCCAACCCAACTATTATATCGTCCTTTCGCTGCTTCTCATTGCCAGCTTTTACTCCTTTAAGACCCTTATCCCCTATACCCCCTGCAGCCAAGAACGATTTCTCAAAAAGGCATCCCAGATCCTGCTTGCAAATCTTTCCGCCCTGGCGTTGCTCATCGTTGCCCTGTACATCCTGCATATCCAGAATGTGAGCCGTATTTTCCTTTTGCTTTCCTGCACCCTTGCAACAGCCCTGATAATTGCCAGACATCTGGTCATGCTCCATATGGCCAGCAGATGCACACACATGCAGGATAAAGGCATAAAGATTCTGGTGGTCGGCACCAAAGAGCGGGCCAAGGAAACGATCAAATCCATCTACGATAACCACGACAACCTCTATAAGGTTGTCGGGTGCCTGGATCTCAACGGAGAAAAAATCGGAAAACGCGTATACCAGGATGTTCTGGTGATCGGCGAGGTGAACGACTTCAAGCACATCCTGCTCAACCAGGTTATTGACGAGGTGATTTTCGCCATACCCCTTCGAAGAATCCCGAATGCCTCGGAGCAGATTTCCTTTGCCGAAAAACTGGGGGTTGAAATACGCATTATTCCTGACTGGCAGCTCCAGAAAATCATGTTCCGGCCGGAAACAGCCAGCATCTCATTTGAAGATTTCATGGGGATGCCCACCCTCTGCCTTTCCTCAACCCCCAAGAAGGATCTCGACATCATGGTCAAGGGGGTTATGGATTTCACTCTCTCGCTGGCCGGGCTCATCGTTCTTTCCCCGATTTTACTCCTGATCAGCCTTGCGATAAAGATAGGCTCGGATGGGCCTGTCTTTTTCAAGCAGATACGGTGTGGAATCAATGGCAGGCATTTTGAGGTCTACAAGTTCAGCACCATGGTTGAGGATGCCGAAGCGCTCAAATCCCAACTCAATTCAGCAAATGAAATGGACGGACCGGTGTTCAAAATCAAAGACGACCCCCGCGTCACCACCGTAGGAAAATTCCTGCGCAAGACCAGCCTTGATGAATTGCCGCAACTCTTCAACGTATTAAAAGGCGAAATGAGCCTGGTCGGCCCCCGCCCTCCCCTGCCCGAAGAGGTGGAAGCATATCTCCCCCACCAACGCCGCCGCCTCTCCATGAAACCGGGCATTACCTGCATCTGGCAGGTCAGCGGCCGCAATCGCATCGGCTTTGAGCAGTGGATGAAACTTGATCTGAAATATATAGACAACTGGTCCCTCTGGCTTGACTGTAAACTGCTTGCTCTAACAGTGCGGGCTGTGGTCAAGGGCACAGGGCACTGATTTTTATTTACGAGAGCATTCGAGCACAAGAGAACAAATAGCAAATCTTCACGCAAACAGTTTGCGTGAAGATTTGCTTGGCTGATTTCTCCCCCCATCAATCTGAGAGTGTAAAAAAAAGCAGCAGAGTGCTGGCCAGCACTCTGATTTCTGTATTGCATGTTCACCGGTAATAAGAGGATACTGAGACAGATTCTTGTTTGCATTGAATATCTGTCCATCAACAAGTTCGCGAAATTGAAAGAGTGTGAAAACTGTTGAGTACCCCTAGTTACTCATAATATTCATAATAATACTGAACAGCTAAACATATGACAATCTCACCTGATGTAATACGGCATATCGCTACCGTAACCCGCCCTCGTCGTGAAACATTAAACGGACATAGAAGTGTCAATCTCTGGTTTACCGGACTCTCCGGTTCCGGCAAGTCAACCCTTGCCCATGCCATTGAAGAGCAACTGCATCAGCAAGGCAAAAGAACGTATGTCTTTGATGGCGATAACGTCAGACACGGACTGTGCGGGGATCTAGGGTTCAGTCTGCCCGAGCGTCGGGAAAACCTGCGGAGAATTGCGGAAATGACCAACCTTTTCCTTGATGCAGGGGTGATCTCCCTCACCGCGTTTATTTCGCCCATGGCTGCAGACCGGGCCCGGATCAGAGAAATTATCGGCCCAGATGATTTTATTGAAGTCTACTGCAACTGTTCCCTGGAAATCTGTGAACAACGTGATGTCAAAGGGCTGTATAAAAGGGCGCGCGAAGGGACGATAAAAAATTACACCGGAATTTCCTCACCCTATGAACCACCTGTCAATCCGGACATTGAACTTCGTACCGACACGCAGCCCCTGATGGAATGCGTGACTATTGTTATGGATGCACTCCGGACCAGGGGGGTCATTTTTGAATAAGCGAGAGAAAAATTCAAAAAAGAAATACATGGTCTGCGGTGAAGTATGGGGCAGCAAACGGGCATGTGAACCCTTCGCCCCGAGGACCAAACGATACGGGGTTGCTTCTTTTAACAAGTCCGGCAAGGCCATTGACCTTGAGAAAAAACCCGCCCAACCCAAGTCAAATTATGCGGTAACCGGCCTCTACTTTTATGATAACGATGTCATTGCCATTGCCAAAGCCATTAAACCCTCGGTCAGGGGCGAGCTTGAGATTACCGATATCAATAAAGCCTATCTCGACCGTGGAGATTTACGGGTGGAAGTCCTCGGCCGAGGCACGGCCTGGCTGGATATCGGCACCCATGCCTCCCTGCTTGATGCAGCAAATTTTGTCCGGGTTATCGAACAGCGCCAGGGCCTGAAAGTTGCCTGCCCAGAAGAAATTGCCTTCCGGATGGGCTACATCGACACCAACCAGCTCCAAAGCCTGGCCGAACCCCTGTTGAAAAACGGCTACGGCACCTACCTGCAATCTTTATGTATCCAAGAGGATCGCTTTGCAAATTAAAGAGACTCCAATTTCAGGACTGTTAGTCATCGAACCAAAGGTCTTTGGTGATGATCGCGGCTACTTTCTGGAAATATTTTCCAAAAATCGTTATCAGGACGCAGGCATCCCGGCCAATTTCGTCCAAGACAATCTTTCGTTCTCCCAAAAAGGCGTCCTCCGTGGTCTCCATTTTCAAAGCCACACCCCCCAAGGCAAACTGGTTCATATCCTGCAAGGTGAGGTCTTTGATGTTGCCGTTGATATTCGGCAAGGTTCTCCTACTTTTGGCCAATGGCATGGGGTTCTTCTTTCAGACATAAACAAAAGGCAGTTCTGGGTGCCTGAGGGATTCGCCCACGGCTTCTGCGTGCTAAGCGATACAGCCCTTTTTGCGTACAAGTGTACAAATTATTATGATCCGGTCCATGAGCAGTCCATCCGTTGGGATGATCCAACCATAGGTATCGATTGGCCGATATACAAACCACAGCTTTCCGCAAAAGATCAAGCAGCTCCTTTGCGACAAGAGATTGATACCAATATGCTCTTCAACCTGGAGTCAGCATAAATGGCCCACGATCCTCAAAACATATTGGTTACCGGCGGAGCCGGATTTATCGGCAGTAATTTTGTCCACTATTGGCTAAAACGATATCCTACCGAAAGGGTTGTCGTGCTGGATGCCCTCACCTATGCCGGCAACCGAGAAAATCTCACCTCGATCGAGTACAATCCCCAGTTCAGCTTTGCCCATGGTGATATTCTGCACACCAAACTGATTGAAAAGCTTCTGCACGGAGAGCAGATCGACACCATTGTCCACTTTGCCGCTGAATCCCATGTGGATCGCTCCATCCCTGGCCCTGACACCTTCCTCAAGACCAATGAAGAACTACAAAGAACTAATAACCAACAACTGGCTTCTCGTTTGCTTGTAAAAATGAAGCATGGTTCCTCCGGAATCCCAAAACAGTTTCTCACATCAACGGACTAACCCCTGATGATTCAGCGCATCAAAACCACGGTAAGAGAGTTACGCGCTGATACACACATGCGTGAAGTAGGCCGTGGCACACTGGTTGCCTTCACCCTTAAAGTTGGAGGATCAGGACTGGCTTTTGCTTTTAATGTTGCCGTAGCGAGATTACTTGGCACCCAGGGCGCTGGTATTTATTTCCTCGCGTTATCTATTACCACCATCAGCTCGGTTGTCGGGCAGGTTGGACTCGATAGTGCGCTACTACGATTTGTTGCGATTCGCGCCACCCACGAGGCTTGGGCCGGGGTCAAAGGCGTTTACAAGCTCGGAATGCGTATAGCTGTTGTGGCGTCAGGCACTATTACGGTCATTGTATTCCTTGCATCGCCTTGGATTGCGACCACCATTTTCAAAAAGCCTGACTTATCCGAGACGCTACGTTGGATGAGCCTTTCTATTCTTCCATTTTCTTTGCTAAATATTCATGCTGAAAGTCTAAAAGGGTTGAGGCTCATACGTGATGCAATGATCGTGCAGAGTATTGGTGTGCCTTTCGTTGGGTTGTTGTTAATTATGCCCTCGGCTCACGCTGCTGGAGTGTTAGGCGTTGGGATTGCCTATGTAGTTAGTGTACTGCTTGTTGCCGTATTGGCAGGATGGATATGGAGGAGAGCTGTTTCAAAACATAATATTGTGGCGGCCCTGTTTCCATTTAAAGATATCTGGGCTAGTTGTCGACCACTTTGGGGAGTATCCATACTAAACGGGGCTGTACTCCCATGGATGCCATTTTTCTTGTTAGGAATATGGTCAACAAGCGAGGAAGTGGGGATTTTTGGTGCAGCATTACGAGTTTCCATGCTAGTCAGCTTTTTCCTCTTCGCTGTTAACAGCGTAGTTGCTCAAAAGTTTGCCAGTCTGTATTCAAAAGGCGAAATTGAGGTATTGGGCCGACTGAGCAGAAATTCCGCATTGATGCTGACAGTGCTTGCCTCTCCAGCACTACTGGTCATGATATTCAAGGGCGAGTGGATCATGGGCCTATATGGCAAAGCCTTTGCAGCAGGAAGTACTGTCTTGGGGATCCTTGCATTTGGTCAGTTGGTGAATGCGATCTGCGGCCCCGTTGGCTTCCTGCTAACCATGTGTGGTCATGAGCGGAAGCTTCAAAATACTACAGTAGTCTCTTTGGTACTTCAATTATCTTTATGTGTGGCATTAATACCCAAGTTTGGCATGGTGGGCGCAGCTATCGCAATGGCCGGAGGCGTTATTTCTAACAATTTTATTGCTATATTTTATGTGCGCCAATTGATCGGTATTGCCTACCCCCTAAAATTTAGAGAGAATGGTGCTTAAAGTGAAATGGCTGTTTTGCTGGGTAAGGGAGAAGTCTAGTTTATATTTTCATACTCTGGTTGCATTTATGTTGTATTGGCCACACATCAACGCCAAGGGAAAAGTACTGTTCGAGCGTGGATTTAAAGCAAAGCAGCTTTTATTTAGAACTGATCTCCTGAAAATTTATTTTTTGGGCAATAACGTGATGGGTGAATTCACCATCATTCAAGGATCAGGCCGCATTATTTTTGGGAGAAATTCTTATTGCGGCGCATATTGTGTGTTTGGCGTAAACAAGGAAATTCTGATTGGTAGCCACGTCATGATAGCTCAAGCAGTTTCCATTCGTGATACGGACCATGCCTTTGAGGATGCAAATCTTCCGATGACACAACAATCCATCATCACGAGCTCCGTGGTGGTTGAAGATGATGTCTGGATAGGGCATGGGGCGACCATTCTTAAAGGGGTTCATGTTGGCAAAGGTGCCATTATTGCCGCTGGGGCAGTAGTTACTAGGGATGTCGCCCCCTATAGCATTGTTGGGGGCGTTCCGGCCAAACTGATACGAAACAGAGGGTGAAAATGGAAAATAAAATTCACTTGGACTTCCTGGCTTTGGGCACACAAAAAGCAGGAACCACTTCGTTACATGATTGGTTAGCCCAACATGACGACATTCGGCTTCCCAGTATCAAAGAAACACATTTCTTCAGCCATGAGGATCGTTTTCAATATGGTATGGACTGGTATCTTAAACAGTTTCCATCAAAACCTGCTGCGTTTACGATAACAGGTGAAATTGATCCAGAATATTTATTTATAGAAGGTGCAGCAGAAAAAATAAAAAATTTGACTGACGTAAATAAATTTATCGTAGTTCTGAGGCACCCGATTCAGCGGGCATATTCTCACTATCTTATGACGGCAAGAAGAGGCCTAGAGGAACTGCCTTTCGATCAGGCTATTATGATCGAAAAGGAGCGCTTGTCAAATGATGCTAATCACCTCGCCATAGACCATCAAACGTACATATCGCGAAGTATGTATAGCGAACAAATCGGAAAATATTTAACGCTATTCCCAGACGGCAAATTTCTTTTTATTAAATTCGATGATTTGATTGATAAGGTGGAGAGTGATTCGCTTTACAAGCGGATTTGCGATTTTATCGGCACAAAATACGATGTAAACTTGGTTGATAGGTCAGCATCAAGCAACCAGGCTTCTACCCCTCGTTTGTCATTATTAAGAAATATAATTTACCGGAAGGGCGAAAGATCTTTGTTCCGGAAAATCGTTGGATCTATCATCCATGATGATGCAAAACTCAAGATCTCCATGTTTATTGACAAGTTAAATCAAAGAAAGATGCATAAGTCTGAAATCAAACAGCTCGCTGATTACAATCTGGATCGCAAAATCGTTACTGAAATATTAATAGACATAGATAAGACAGAGCACATTACAGGATTGTCTTTACAAAACTGGAAAGAATCCCTTGTAGAATATTTAACTGAACGAGGCCAAACGCATAACTATGAAGCGAAGATTCCTTACTATTAGCAGGTGGCTGTAAAGATGTTTGGAAATCCACTTCGAGAGTCTACCCTCTCACGCATCTTCGTGCTGTGCGCTGTCATAGTTGCGCAGAAATTTTTACCCACTGAATTTTCCTCTCCTCTCTTTGTGCTGCTTGGCTTGCTGATAATGGCATTTGGCAGAATTCAACGTAGTAATTTTAAATTAGTCTGGCCATTGCTAGGCGTATTGACTATTGGGCTCATAGGTGTATTTGATCACGAGTCGCTCCATATTATTCGCGATATTTCTTTCGCTTTAACGCCAGTCGCCCTAATCTTCATTGGTAGCTGGATAGCAAGCAGCAGAGATATGTGGCCACTTATTCTGAAGATTATGGTGTTTTTAGGATTTGCTTTTGCGTTGATCCATTTAAGTGTATTTGTGCAAGATCCCGAGTTATTAAGCTATAAAGCCGTAGATGTGCGTCGCATTGCAGGCACCACTGGTGATTTAGTGGCTTTGGCTTTTCTTTTAGGACTATTCCAAAAGCGTTTTGGAATAAAGGATTTATTCCCCAAGCAGATCCCCCACTTTATTATCATGCTGGTACTGTTCGCTTCATTCGTGCTTTCCTATTCGCGTACGGAGCTGGCAGTTGCAATCATCTTATCATTCGCGTTGTGGGGCCTAGTGTCAAAAATAAAAATACGCATGGTACTTGCTATCTCTATGTTAATTGCATGTTTCTTCGCGATCGCCATGACAACTCCCACCGATGATATTAAAACTTTTCGCGGCAAACTTGTAAGGAGTGTCACAGAAATCACGATCTCTGACTACCAAGGAATGTCAGACATACATCATAACTGGAGAGGCTACGAGACATATAGGGCATTAGCCTCGTTTTCATCTGTAAATGTTCTGCAGCAGATATTTGGCCAGGGATTCGGCGCAGTTACGGATTTGGGCCTGTACATGAACTTAGGTGGTGAAGATTTTCGCTATATTCCGATTTTTCACAACGGGTATGCATACATCCTAGTTAAGACCGGCCTGCTTGGCTTGGCTTGTTATGCATTCTTTTATATAAACGTAATTAGAATTACTTTGTGCAATACTAACTCGTTAATTAATGAACAAAAATTCTTGGCGCGTCTGTTGCTGGGGTGCGTTTTAAGCTTAATCTTTACCATGTCCGTGGTTGGCGGAATGGCGCAAATGCACAACTCAGAATTTGTCTTACTTCTTGGATATCTAGTTCGGCAGATAGGACAATCTCAGGCGGATGAAAACCAAATTGGAGTTGTGAGGATTTCACGATGAGCGAGGACTTACCATCGGAGATTCTACTCTCGATTCTGATAGTGAATTTTAATGGAAAAGATTTTTTGGGGCCATGTCTTGATTCTATTCGCAAACATGTCACTGTCCCATACGAAATAATTGTGGTGGATAATGCTTCAGGTGATGGAAGCGTAGACTACCTTAGGCAAAATTATTTAACAGTGCGAGTTGTTGCAAGCCACGTAAATTTAGGATTTACGGGTGGGAATAACCTTGCGGCCAAAGAAGCAAAAGGGCGTTATTTATTGTTGATGAACAGTGATACAATTATCTGCTCGAAAGTCGATCCTTTGGTTGATCTTATGGAATCAAAGACAGAAATTGGAGTTTTGGGTTGCTGTCTTATTTATGGCGATGGGAGACAACAGGAATCGGTGGGATATATACCGACTGCACTGAGTTTGGTGTTTTCATGGACACCCCTTGCACGACTTTTTCCTCAGTCTGCCAAGTTCAGGAGCACGGTTCGTGCTGATTCAGCACTTTATGGGCAAACATATAGCGAAGTGGAATGGGTTTCAGGTGCCTTTCTGCTAACGCGTACAGACTTATGGCGCCGCATGGACGGACTCGACGAGCATTACTTTATGTATATGGAAGACACGGATTATTGCCGTCGTGTCCGTGATGCGGGCAATAAAGTTGCATACAGTGCAGCATGCAAAGTTATTCATTTTGAAGGTGCTGGCAGATCCTGGATAGGTGAGCAGGCGGTCCTCAATTCGACAAATTCCTATTTAGTATACGTGAGAAAATTTCATGGAATAGTAGCTGTTCTTGTCCTGCGAATGCTGCTTTCGCAAGTATTTATTGCCCGAAGCTTAGCTCATTTTATGACATATATATTAGGTATGGATTCAAATGGCTATGAAAAGTCTAATGCTTATCGTCGTGCCGCTTTGAGATTGTTGCTTGGAGGTCCGCATGAAAAGAATCGGCATTGATTTTCATGTGGCAGATGGCAAGTACCAAGGATCCCGTTCCCATGTGATCGAACTGTTCGCACGGGTCATTGAATTATCCCCCGATTTGGAATTTTTTCTGTTTCTGGATGACACAGATTCGCTGCGTAATTTGTCCGCGTCTTTTCGTCTAAAAAACGTGCACCTGGTGTGCATGTCGAGCGCTAATCCCATGAAACGACTGTTTTGGCAGTTGCCGGCCTTGGCGAAGCGATATGAACTTGATATTCTTCACTGTCAGTATATTCTTCCACCGATGCTTTCCTGTGCCGGTATGGTGACCATTCATGACGTGCTGTTCGAATCCCATCCGGAGTATTTCGAACGAATGTTTCGGTTGCGTTCCCGAATACTCATGCGGTATTCGGCGTGCCGGGCAGCACATGTATTTACAGTCAGCGATTTTTCCAAGTCAGAAATTGCCGGTTTCTTCGGTCTGAATGCAGCTTGTATCAGTGTCATTTACAATGCAGCCGACCCCGATCGTTTTTTCCCTGGCGACGCAGGACAGAGCATAGTTGCGCGGAGAGGGTTGCTACCGGGCAGGTATTTGCTGACTGTAGGGCGTATTGAACCACGCAAGAACCATAGCCGGTTGCTGGAGGCTTATGCCGCGTTAGGCTCAGATACGCCGCCGCTTGTAATCGTCGGACAGATCGATTCGCGGCGAGTGAATATCCAGAAGATGATCGATAATCTCTCGCTCTCGGATCGCGTTGTCCTCATTGATGATGCAGATGATTCAGAGCTTCCAGCTTTGATGAGGCATGCCAGTATGTTCATCTATCCGGCCATCGCCGAAGGATTTGGGATGCCCCCCCTGGAGGCCATGTCATGCGGCGTGCCAGTGATTACGTCGAATTTGACTTCGCTGCCAGAGGTGGTGGGTAATGCGGGGGTTCTTGTTAACCCTCTGGATACAACTGCGCTTACCAGAGCGATATCCGTAATATTGCATGATGCTCCGTTACGGTCCAGGCTGAGACAAGCTGGCATAGAGCGATCGCAGAAGTTTAGTTGGTTAGAATCGGCGAAGTTGGTGCGTGAACGCTACTTGGCATATCTGAAAGGACAGCAATGAATATTTGGCACCGTTTTATTCACCCAATCACCTACCATTTCCGCCGAAAAAGGGGGCGTTTCCTGCTCACCCGATTTTTGAATATACGTAACTATAAGATCTGCGACTTGGGAGGCTCACGCCATTTCTGGGAAAAGCTCAACCTTGACATACCGCCGGAGCAAATTACCATATTCAACGTCAGCCATGGAGAAACATCAAGCATCGTAGGCGGTGCGGAGGATTCCATTCGTGTTGTTCTCTACGACGGGAAGCACATTCCTGTTGAAGGCGGCGCATTCGATCTGCTCGTCTGTAATTCTGTCATGGAGCATGTTTTGCCCGAGCAGAGGGTAGCGCTTGTTAGCGAGATGCGCCGTGTCGCCAAACGTGTGTTCTGCCAGACACCAGCCTATGAGTTTCCTGTCGAACCTCATTTTGTCTTCCCTTTCATTCACTGGCTACCCCGATGGCTTGGCTTTCATCTGGCGAAAATCACTCCGTGGCGGCTATTGTCCCGCCCCAGTACGGCAAACCTGCGCAGCTACTGGTGGGATACGCAATTGCTGACAGGCCGAGAGGTTCGCGCGCTTTTCCCGAATGCTGAAATTCTGACAGAGCGGGTGCTGGGCTTGACCAAATCTTACTATATTATTGAGCAGTCACAAAATGACGATTAAGAGAATCCGAATTTTGGGGACGCGGGGTATTCCGGCGGCTCATGGTGGCTTTGAAACCTTTGCTGAACATTTTGCCGTCTACCTTCAACAAAAAGGCTGGCAGGTCACTGTCTATTGCCAGGAAGAGGGCAAGGGAGATATCTTTGAAGACGATTGGAACGGCATCCATCGCATTCACATCCCTGTTATCCAGGGAGGGGCCAAGGGAACGGTTGTTTTTGACTGGAAATCCACCCGGCATGCCGCCAAACGAAAAATCCCCGTTCTGACCTTGGGTTACAATACGGCCATTTTCTGCGCCCTTTATCGCTTGAAGGGTATCAAAAACGTTATCAATATGGATGGGGTTGAATGGCGGCGCGACAAGTGGAACTTAATTGAAAGAACCTGGCTCTATATCAACGAAAAACTCGGGGCATGGCTTGGAGATCACCTTGTCGCCGATCATCCAGAAATAAAAAAGCATCTGTCCAATTTTGTTTCGCCTGACAAGATAACAGTTATCCCTTACAGCGCAGATATCCTTGAAACTGCGGACATAGACAAACTAACCGCATTCAACCTTGAAAAAAACAAATATGCTCTAATTGTTGCCCGACCTGAACAAGAAAATTCAATTCTCGAAATCGTGAAAGCATATTCCCTCAAGAAACGAGGCATGCCTCTCGTCATCCTCGGAAACTACTCACCTGAATCAAACCCGTATCACAAAAAAGTTATTGATGCTGCCTGCGGGGAAGTTAAGTTTATTGGGGCAATATATGACAAAACAATAGTACAGAGTTTACGTTTTTTTGCCCGACTATATTTCCATGGGCATACTGTAGGCGGAACCAATCCATCGCTAGTCGAGGCACTCGGTGCCGGAACGCCTGTGCTCGCCCACGACAACAAATTTAATCGATGGGTGGCTGGGCCAAAATCCTTGTTTTTTAAAACCGAAGAAGATTGCGCTGAACTGCTTGAAAAAGTCATAGCAAGCGACGAACTTGTGAATGAGCTGCGAATACACAGCCGAACCCAAATCCGTAACAATTTCACCTGGGGTAAAATCCATTCTGCCTATGAAGAACTTCTTTTACGCTTCCAATAGACAATTCCGTTGTTACAAAAGAATTGTTTGGTCATCACACATTACACATAATAATTCGAGTAGATCGCTACGCTCATCATGGGTAGAGCAGGAGACTTATTCACCGACGACGTCCAGGACTCCCCTGCGACAACTGCGGGGTCAGGCTTGTAATACTTAAACTGGGGACAAATTGCCTTGCTTAGGTGGAACTTAACCCGGTGCTGGACAGATTGGCCACGAATGAACAAAGGTTTTTAATACGTGGATTGGAGGTATTGGGATTACTAATTGAGGGTAAAAAGTAATAACAAGCAGTTGTTTCCGCCTTATGAATGCTGTACATTGTAATGCAAATGCAACGCGAGGAGGTCTCCTAATGAAAACTGCTACCATTCCATCAATCCGGGTCGATCCCGAGCTACGGCAAGCAGCCGAGAATGTTTTACAGAAAGGCGAGAGCTTAACCAGCTTCGTGGTGCAATCCCTGCAGGCCAATATTGAGTGCCGACGCTTGCAACGAGAGTTCATCGACCGTGGCTTGGCATCCCGGGAAAAAGCCCGGCAAACCGGTGAATACTTTATGGCCGAGGATGTTTTGCGAGAACTGGATGACATGTTGGCCAATGCTGAAATCAAATGAGCTATCAAGTCCGCTTCACCAAGGCGGCCAAAGAGGATTTGCAACGGCTATACGGCTTTCTATTGGCGCATGATCTGCAGGCAGCGCGTCGCGCTCGCAAGGCAATAGGCAAGGGTATGGAGTTTTTAGGTGATTTCCCTTTTAGCTGCCGTAAAGTAATGCCGGATAATTCGTTTTTGCGGGAGATGGTAATCTCCTTCGGTGCAAGCGGCTACGTCGCCTTATTCGAGATTGAGGACAAAGAGACTGTCACCATCCTGGCGATTCGGCACCAACGTGAAGAGGATTACCATTAGATAAAGCAGGAGCAATAAGTGGACCGGGCCGTGGCCCGGATTGACCTGCGGACATGTGTAGTTGCCCCCCATTTGAATCGAACATCCTAGTATGTTAAATAACGACTAGGGGTACGACTATGTCAAAGACTAGCAGCTTCAACGAGTTTGAAAAAGTTGAGGCACTTGCGTCTTCGGGATCATGCCGCCTTTCCGGCAAGGTCGTCGGTCAGGCACATGGGTCTTTGATGTGACAAAGTTCGTAACTTGTGCTTCTTCCTTTTCCGGGACATTGTTGAAGAATCTGCTTTTCGACAAGATCGCTTAAGTCACGACTGGCTGTTACTTTGCTGCACTTGGTCATCCCCGCATATTTTCGGGTTGTCATGCCTCCTGCAAATCTTTCTCCGGCATCCAGCAGTCGGTTGATTACATTGTGTTGTCTTGCATTAAGGGAAGTGTTCTTATGGCGCTGCCAAAAATCAGCTTTCAGGACAACTCTTTCAACGACCCATTCTGCTTCATTTATGGCAGCTTTAAGTGTCTGTAAAAACCATTGCAGCCAGCCGGTTATATCCAGTCCGTCTTTGCCGGCAGTCTCAAGGATGCGATAATACCCTTTTCTGTCGATGCTGATATGCTT
>Ga0180009_10005237_pt1 | contig 13964 bp, 10 predicted proteins | sample OS_PC_MetaG_FD_123537 | JGI IMG/M metagenome (GOLD analysis project Ga0180009, IMG submission 123537) | Groundwater microbial communities from the Aspo Hard Rock Laboratory (HRL) deep subsurface site, Sweden - OS_PC_MetaG | ecosystem: Environmental > Aquatic > Deep subsurface > Groundwater... | reverse complement strand
TGGCAGCGGAATTCTTGTAGGGTGATTCGTATGACTTTACCGTTCCATTCTTGTATGTGATCGTAATAGCCTCGTTATCGTTGAAGATTATCTGTTTCCAGTCCTTAACGATACCGTAAAGACACTCTCGCAACTTTGACCGCAGATATTCGGCCGGGCCGATTATAGTTGCCCAGAACTGATCCAGTTCCTGCTCAACCTGATACTTCTGTGTATCCCAGGTATCACCTTCATCATTCCAGCCGCCAAGATGGAACCATATATCGGTGGTATCCAATTGATTCCTGGCCTCAAGTGTGATGTACACATTCATACAATACCAGCTTCGTTTCTCAACTGGTTCCTCAAGCACCGCCATAAGTACATCTGATTTGAAAATCTTGGCATCACTTGTATGTACTACTATTTGAAGTGAATCGACAGCAACAAGCGTTTCACTCCAGATACCTTGCCGGCCGATTTCTTTGCCCATAGTAACTTCGATCTTTTTTACCACAGGCAAATTGGCCCAGCTGTACCCATCATAAGCAGGACGAATCTTTACCGGCACAAAAGGCTCTTTGAACTTTCCTGTTGCCGCCAGAAGATGCATATTAGCCTCATCAGTTTCGCTATTCTCTTCGCCGTCAGTACTTAGCCTATAACATTTGCTCAGAGGCAAATCCTCCGGCCTTGTTATCTCTATTGGCTCTATATTCTCACCATAAAGCAGCCCCACATCAAATACAGGCTCGGCTTCCGGCAGGTCAATGCCAAGTTCCTTCGCACGTTTATATTCTTTAAAGGGCAACTTGTGTGAGCCTTGTTTCTGTATGAACCTATATATCTCGATCTCAATCGCAGCCTTAAGCTCTTCAAAAGCTTTGTTCTGAATAAGCTGTGTTCGTGCCGGCAGCATCAATCGGATACCGGTTGGATCTCCGGTCATATCCACCAGAAATGTAAGCTCCGTATTGCTCACCGGTGAATTTGTAAAAGAGATCACCTGACCATGGAAGTTCACCAAGACATCGTTGGAATAGTAGCCGTGTCTGAAATGTGTATGCCATTTATTGAGGGTCTTCTTATGACATACTTCAACCTTGCAGGATAATGCAGGATAATCGGCAGCATCCTCAGTACAGAACGATTCCTTGCCACATTGCTGCCCATCAACGGTAACTGTCAGGCCGCTAAAAACAGCATGTTTTTCAACAGTGCCGAATTCCCAGGGGTCATCTCTGAACATAAGTACCGTGCCTTTGACTTCGGCGTTTTCCTCAACAGCGACAGGCTCACCTGTCCAGGCCTTCTCGGTTATACACACCTTCCTGTTTCCGCTGCTGATAGTAACTTCCCTTGGTGCCAGGCAAAAAACACCGACACCTGCAGGGTCTTCTGATTTTTCCATTGCATCATCCCAGTCTGAATCGCCGAGACTAAGCAGTTTTGAAAAATCATCAATACCACTGCCATTGTCACAGACCGTAATGAAACCATCCTTATTGATAATGTTTACGTGCGTCGCGCCTGCTCTTCTTGAGTTTTGCAGGATTTCGATTATCCTGCCCTGCATTGTGCCAGTAAAAAGTCTACTGGCTTTTGTCAGCAATCTTTCGCTGACTTTCGCTTGAATTGTTTCCATTTGTTAATACCTCCATTTCATTAAATTTGTCATTACCTTAATTTCATTTTTCAACAGATAAAACCGTTTCATCTGTGTGCTGGGTAAAAGACCACTCTCTTTTGTTCTTTGTCTACACCCAGACTGAATTGCTGGTTTTCCAACATAGGTAAAATTTCATTTCCTTCTTCATCACAAGAAAGCCATATCTCAAAGTCACTGCCTGCTTCCTTTGCAAGCACGGCTAATACCTGCTGCAGATGTACAACTGTCATTGCCTTGTTGTTTGTGTTGTTTTCTTTTTCTTTAGCCATTTCCAATTACTCCTTTCGTTAAAAAGCGATGGCACGCTTCATTTGATGTGCGTGCCATCTGGTTTAAATTGGTTTTTTACAAATTGTTTATGCCAGAACTTTTTTCATAGCCCATTTGGGTACGATGTTTCTGGTTGAAAATACTCGCTGTGCGTAATTGACAACGTTGCGGGGTAAATCAGTGGATTCGGGAAATTCAGCTTCCTGAACCATAAGCTCGGCGAAAGCTTCGTGTATCATCCATGTAGGATCAAGCTCATGCTTTAACCGATTAGAATACCATTTCTTAATCGAAGCAAAAGTCTTCGGGCTTGCATGTCGGATAATCTCGAAGACAACGTGATATACTTCTTCGGTAAGTACCCGGCTCTCGCTGAAGCCCTGGCCATAGACTGTGATCCGGATTCTGCTTGTGTCCTTATCGATTGATGTTGAACCTTTAATAACGGCTCGTTTACACTGTTTCTTGATTTCCACATACCATTTCTCTCCACGTGACTCAACAGCTACTTCTTTCGATGCAACCGGCGAGTTGTCATCTAAAACTACAATACAATTATCTACTATCCAATCAACTCTCTGCATCTGCTGTATTAACGGTTTGAGGGTCTCTGGTTTGCCAACAACAGGCATTCTTGGATGTTCATCCATTAGCGCCAATCTTGTTTTTTCTTCTGACCATGCAGGCCAGACTTTGTCCAGCCTGGGAATTGTCCTTACACTGTAAAATGGAGGATATCCCCAGATTTCCTCAAATGCTTTGGCATAGGCTGCTTCAGCCTCAACTTTTGTCTCAAAGCTGCCTAAGAACCGATACTTTCGGCCTACCATGATCTGGGCATACCAATGGTCTCTGGCTTCCGCTCGTCCACTTTCAAACAGCTTTGCTGCTAATCCCGGCTTTCCTCTCTGAATCTGTTTCCATAACTTAACAGCAACTTTTTCAGCAACAACTCTGTCTTTGGTAGCTATGCCATTGACTCTTGTATGCTTTCGTACATTAGCTGCTAATTCAGGATTGTTTTTCTTGATCCGGTTCCATAATTTTTTAGCAATTTTCAGGGCAGTGGCTTCATCTTTGGTTGAGAATACCTCGCCTTTTGGTACTAATCGATGACGCTTAACCCAGCCGGGGATATGCCAATAGTATCGTCCGTTACTAACAATGAAACTCCCGGGTACTTTGGGTTTACTTTCAGAGTCAATCAGAGGCCGAGGCTTCATCTTCCCGGCAACGCACCAGTAATACCCGCCATTGTTCAGGTAAATCGTGCCGGGTACTTTACTTTTTCTGGATTTGGGTACAACAGGAGGCTTGGATTTGTAATTTACACCACTTGGAATTGATGGCTTACCTTCTTCGAATCTGGTTACGTTCCTGGCTTCCCAGAGGGAAATAGAGTAATCGTAGAGCAATTTCCTAGCCATGTCCCAATATGGACGCAGCCGGTTTTTGTTGGCAAACAGGTTTTTATATACTGCATAAAACGGCTCAATACCCTGTTTGTTTGCATCATCTATTATCCGGTCATACCTGGCCCTGTCAGCAGATGAAAGTCCATCGCGAATAACAATATCAACGACATCTTCAATAATCTGGAACGGTGTATCACCGGGAAGTCTCTTGATCCCTGAATATCCACGTAAAGCCGGATTACGCCTCCAGGTCTCCCTGAGTACTTCAACAATGCCATCCGGCAATCGTCCCTGTTCTTCAGCTATATCCAAAGGCATTGCCTGGCCTTTTTCATTCCGTACTATTGGCCATGTGCCTATTTTTCCGGCATCATACCATCTCTTACGGGCTTGCTCTGTCCATTTGGGATTTGGTGCACTTCCATGCCTATGCTGGCCGTGAATACGCTCTGCAGCTAAAAAATGCAGAAGCTCCATAGAAGCTCCGCCCCTGGGGCAAAATAGTAACGCCGCACCGATTGAAACGCCGTAACCATCAGCATAGTCCCTGGCAAAGATAACGTTCTTTGCCCCGCTCTCACCAGCCAATGACCGCAATGTCCTTATGTACCCGCCATTAAAAATCTCATCTATGAATTTGCGGGCCATTTGTGTTTTGACCATATCGTTTGAATTTGGATAAAGACACCACATCCCTGATCTAACCCGCATGAAGAAATTCCAGTACCATGAACTTTCCTTAGTTTCAGGGTCAGCAACATAACGGTCTAATTCATTTGCAGCTTTCATCACCCTTGAATTTGCTCCATGTACATCAGCAATTCTTTCCTTCAAACTTAATGTCTTGTCTGTCCCAACTGAGTAAATAGTGTTCTTGATCGTGTTTTCTGTACAAATCATGTGCCACCTGCCTTTCGTTAGAATTCGATGGCACTTCCCGCATGCCGGTTGTGTCATCGAAGTTGTGTAAGTCAATTGCATGCGCATAAAAAAAGCTCCCGGAATGACCAGAAGCCCTGTAACATTTTTCTTAATAAACTATTTTGGTATTGTTATACCTGTGTGGATAGCTGCGAAATGATTAACATAAACTGCCAATCAGGTTTAACTGGATATCAGTATCTATACGCAACATCGGTCATTCAATCAGTTCAACCTGTACAGGCTCAAGTTCAATGACTACTCTGACATTTCCAATTACTCCTTTCATTAAAAAGCGATGGTACGCTTCATTTGGTATGCGTGCCATCTGGTTAAAATTAGTTTTCTGTAAATTCTTTTAGAAATCCTTCTCTCGTCGAGAGCTAACGTGTGAAATTAGTTTATAGAATTATCTACATAAAACCCTGGCTGGCCACTGGCCAATCCGTTTTTCTCGTCGAGGAATCGCTTCATGATGAGACGGGTCTGACCCCGCTGCTTTCATGTGCTAAAATCTCCTCATACGAACAATCGCTTTTGTGAAAAAGGTGTCCGCAAAATATGGGTTAATAGCAGGTGTAAATGTAAATCGACTTATAAATGTTTTGTTTTAAACCGCAGCAAAATCATGTAGAACTTTTCTGGCTTTCAATATCCCTTTGCAGAGCCTGCTGTCTAAGGGCGTATCTTTGTTTGCTTATTTTTACAGCATACTCCCGCAGTTGCGTACCGAAGATTTTTTCTATCATTAAAATGGTAAGAAATGCCTCTACATAGACATGATTGAACAGCCTCTGGAATCGCCAGCGGACCCCTTGTCGTGTTACCCTGAAGGTCTTATGAATCTTTTTGCCATAAGTACCCTTAAGAACCATGTAGCTGGGTTCATCAGGCCTCAATTCTACCCAGAGGTCTTTCGACTCGGTCAGTATCTTCAAGCTCTCCAAAAACTCCTTGTCCTTCTGTGTCAGTTTCATGTTTTATCACCATAATATCCCGGCCATCTTGCCGGATATCAACAATGCCGGTATGTGCCAGGAATATGACAGCTATAAACCGCCATATAACGTCTTTTCGCGTATTCTCACTAAGCGGTGGTATATCTAACAGGTTTACAGAATAGTCCTGCATATGGGCCTGTATGTGCCTCTCATAGCGTCCCAGATCGAACGCATCGTGTGTTTGAACAGCAAACCCTGTATCCAGACCTGCTGTCAGACCATTGAGAGCTTCTACCAGGCCGGGCATGTCATTTAGATCACCTATCTGCAACGGTAAATCAGCAGAACGGCTCTCGGCTAACATCTTTCGGACACGTTCTGTCTGCTCCTTTTTCCGCTGCCGTGATTCAGCCATTTTGGCCTTAAAATACTCCCGCTCGAACGGCAGAGTATCAAAAAGAAATTTCGATATCACTTCACTGTTACAATCTTTGCAGTAATACCGCCTGACACGCAGCACGGGAACACCGCCGCATTTTGAGCATCTTTGAAATTCAACCGTTGGGTCGAACTTAAGCTCGCATGAATTACACCTGCACATACCCTCAGCCACCATTGTTAGAGCACTGTTGCATTTTGGGCAGCGGCAAGCCAATAGCATAACCATGTAATAAAACCGCCTTGCCTTACCGAAAAAGTTCTGCACCGCCGCCGCCATGTCAAATGCAAGTTTTATTATGTTCATTCTTCAACTAACTTCTGGTTCTGTGGGGTAAACTTACGACCGCAATTTTTACAAAGTCTGAGTTTGCGAACGCCTATAAACTTCGTTTTTCTGACACCCTTACTTACTGTGTTAGATGACTCACAATATGGGCACTTGAAAGGCCTCCCTCTTGGCATAAACATCACCTCCGCGGTACCTGCAAGGGACATGAAATATATAAATGTGTGCAACTACCATGTGGTGACAGTTTGTATATAAGACGCGATTTGTTTTTCAGAGGATCAACTCAAAATACCATCCTTTACCGAGGTATATGCTTCGCATTTTTCTTCAACCGTATCATTTCTTTTTCAACATCTTCTTTGGTAAGATAGCCTCTGTGTTCGGCTTCAAGTAAATCTCCGATTTTTTCTAACATGTACTCGTCTTCATATTCAATACGATTATCTCGCAGAAACTTCTTGAATTTATCCAGCAGCCTTACGGGAATGTCTACTCTTCCTTGCTTTTCCCATACTGTAAAGAAATGTCCCTCATCCTTGATGTAAACAGGCTTCCTGAGATCATCTATACTAACCTCAAAATCTCTGTCCCAATCCTTTTTCTCTTTTTCGTTCAGCTTAACCTTAAATTTCGGTTTCAATAATGTCTTTAACTCGTCCATTGTGTATCACCCGTTAATGGTATATCAAACTCTTATAAATACTTTGTATGTGCGACCACAGCTTTCATTCGAAACACCTGAATAATTGAGGATACCTTTCCTTCGCCCATCTCAGGTCAAACCTGTCTCGACAATCACAATCAACTAAATGCTCTCCACACTCCTTACACTCATCCAGAAATAAATGTATCAGCCTTCTATCATCCGTGCCTGTGAAGATATCAATAAAATCCTCTTTTCTCATATTATCAACAGGATCAAGAAAAGCATTTCTCATGGCCTCCACATAACCGGCAAAAGACCTGCATTCTCCTATACATGTTTCAGTAACGCTTTCCCTGATAACAAATCCACCATTTTTAAGCTCGTCAAATACGATTCCCATTTTCATCACTCCTTGTCATAATGCTAATACTCACCAGGCAAGCCCAGTTCATCGCTTACTGGGCTTGCCGGAAAACAAAACAATTAAATAGTAGTATTCCCATCGGGACTCGCATGAGACCCGAAAGACTGCTTGACAATTTGAATCTTTCTGAATGGATGGAATCTCTTTTGCCGGATTTTGTTTTAGCATTCGCATTTTTCACATCTCTTGTATATGCGGTTCTCGGCAAACGGTTCGACCATCAAAGATCTGCTGTAGCAATGTCAGTTTCAATTGGCTTTGCCTTATCTATAGGTCTGGTATGGTGGGAACAGGAAAATAACCTCTCAATCAAAAATCTCGGCCCGATAGCTATTGGATTCGCAATCCTTGTCCTGGCAGTTGTTATGTACCAGTGTATACGTCATATAGGCGGCGGCTGGGCAGGTGCCGGTATTACTATTGGAGCCAGTATATTGATTGCCAAGTTGCTGGGTTTGAAAGTGCCGGTTGATTCGCAAATTGTTCAAACCGTTACAGTAGTTGCTTTGATAGTGGGATTGATGGCACTTATGACTCATACCGGTCGTCACTCAATTCGCTTTCCTAAAGTATCCGCCAGATTGCCGTCCGTCCGCCGTAACATGAGCGATTTGTACAGGGACAGGCACCTGTCAGGCCAGTTGTCCAAAAAAATGAAGAAACTCCGCAAGGAAACCGGAACTTTGAACGAGCACCCGGAAGATGCAGGTAATGTTTCAGCCCAGCTTAAAAAGATGCTCCCCGCCGAAGGCTACCTGACCGAAAAAATGGCACAACTAAGAGCAAAGGCTCATCAAATCCGCAATGGTCATATCGCAAGATTAGAAGAAACCAAAAATGTCTTCTCGAAGCTGCCGGTCTCTAAAAAGAAGAGAGCCTCGGCAGAATTAGCCGCTCGATATAACCAACTTGTCGGTATTGATACCCGTTTGGAAAGACTCAATAAGGCCGTTGCTGAAAACGAATACAGGATCAGGGAACTTACCAGCCAGGCACAACAATACACTGCCAGCCATGATTATCAAAAACTAACTGACTGCATGAAGGCCGCCGAAAAACTCCAGGGCCATAACAGCAGGTTATTCAAGCTTATCAAACAAACGGAGAATAAACTCACTGCTATTACCAAAAAGGTAACTCAGGAAACAAAACAGGTGAACAAAAGTGATAGCAATAAATACAGGGCCGATCCTTGAAGATAGATTGGTAGGCCCGGATTATCCATACGAGTCGAAAGAAGAAGCTGCTATAGCTAAAATGCTCGAAAGTTACAATATACCGTTTCTTTATAAACAGCCGACTTTAGTTATAGAAAACGGCAAAAGATGCATAACATATGCCGATTTCTTTTTGCCTACGTACAATGGCCTGGCCATAGATTATATCATCGAATCAAATAGTGCCATCTACCGCAGGAAAAAGAACGTATACCAGGACAACCAGACACCGGCTGTAATTTTAACACGCAAAGATTTAAAAAAGCCAAATTGGCAAAAAGAGCTTTACCGTAAATTTGAGCGAACCTATCGAAAGAGAACTCTTTACCGCTGATGTTGTCATTACACCTGTATCTTGATCTTGTGTCAGGGCAACTGCATTTGTATTCAATTAGCTGATAACACTCTCACTGCCCAAAACCTGTAAGCCAATGATCTGTGAATGTAACCAAATCTTCAATACCAACCTTGGTATCCCAGTCAAGATCTGCCTGACCGCAAAGATCAGGATATGCACAATTTGTTTCAAGCCACTGCGAAGCCAGACGTGCGAAATCCTGAAAATTAACGCCACCGTCAGCATCTATATCAGCAACAGTCGTGACGATCCTTTGGCGGCGATTGCCGGAAGAATCATATGTATAAACTATTCTCAAGCCATTATCATAGGTTACTTTGCTGAGCCGGTTAAGACTATCGTATTGATACTTTGCTGCGAAAGAACATGGTGCCAAACAAACCAAAACCATAATCATAATTGCTGTGAATTTACTGTGTAATTTCATAATATCAACCTCGTTTCAATTTCAATTCTATTTAATGTAATAACTATGCCTTTGGATATCAGCTTCATAAATATAGACAACATTCTTGGACAAATCTGTATCTACTGAAATCTTCGACTCTGAAGAAACTTTGCTGCCGCTACTGTTTTGCTTTCTATGATATCTCCATTTATCCCACGCATGTTTTACCAAGGCATATCCATGCTCAGTATAAGCTCCCATCAGATATCCAATGACATAACCACCGCTCGGTTTTTTTGTATAATTTCTGCCCCATCCTGCTTTCATTCCTATCCCAAAATTGGCTGTTTCAATTCCTAAACCAATTACAGGATTGCCTTTGCCAATTAAGTGCCGTGTAAGGCTAACCGACTTCAAAGAAAGCTTAGTAAGCATCCAAGCCGCACCCATATTTGTATGTTCTTCTTCCAAAGCATAATCAATATTCATTAATAAACTGGAAACTTTTGATGTTAATTCGATTGCTTCAACGATTTGGCCAGATGGGTCAATATATCGTAGCGGATTACTTGCATAATTATACTTATACAAGCTCATTGGATCAGCCAATTTCCCTTCAACAGGGTCTTTACCCAAAAATCTGCCTGTGTCCGGCTCATAGAACCTTGCTCTCATAAAGTATAATCCATCCGCCTCAGTCATAACACCCAAGCTGCCAATATAGGTAAATGGATTGGCGGTTGCACCCTGATTCCCAGCAGGGACGCCAAATGGTGTATATGCATAACGGTCAGTAATTGATTCTGTCTCGTCGCTTAAAGCGACAACCGAGCCGATATGGTTTGTATGGTAATATCTTTGTGAGTTATAGCTACCATAGGAGAAACTTAAATGGCCAACGATCTCCGGGCCATGAATATAATAGGCAGTGATCATGCCGAAGCTATCTGTTTCGCAAAGGACATGGCTCATATTCCTGCTGTGATCAAGGACATAACGGGTAACTGAACCATTATCGTCTCTGGCGATTCTGTTTCCTCTGCCATCGTAGACATGTTGAACCATTGAACTATCCGTCACCTGGGAGACAAGCCTGTTCTCAAAATCATAAACAAAATCAGTAGTTGTGCCTTCTTTTGTTCTGCTGATAACATTTCCAATATTATCGTACAAATAAGAATTAGATGTGTCGGTGGAGATAAGCCGGCTGTCACTATCATAACTATACGAGGTTTTCTTCAGCATCGCGGATATATCAGGCTCAAGTGTACCCGTTTCATCTATCTTAATTGGATTACCCTGGTCATCCTGAGTATAAGAATACGTGATAAGATTCGCATCGGCTGAATCTTTGTAAATCAGACTTGTCAATCTGCCCGCATCATCAAAGGTTTGCTGTTTTTTAATTCCGTTTGGATAAACAAGCTCGGTTATTCGCCCGGCTCCATCTGTATTATAATCCCATATTCGGCTCAGCCAGTCAGTGATTTTATCCAGCCGATTTGCTTTATCATATGTATAAGTAACAGTTTTTGCAGAAAGAATAAAATCAGCTGGATATACAATGCTGGTGCGATTGTCGACAATGTCATATCCGTACTCGACCTGTTTGCCGAAACTGTCTGTGCTTGAAACCAGTCTGTCAAGTTCATCATACATATAAGTTGATGTGCCTGTAGAATCGGTCATACTTATCAGGTTGCCGTTATTATCATAGCTGTATAATACCTGATTTGAATCAGGATAATTGGTTTCAATAAGCCTGTTCTCGTTATCGTAAATATAACTAATCATATATTCTTCAAGCTCCTGCTCTATATTCTCTAACCAGTATTGGCCAAATTTGCCAAAATCAACAAAATTGCTCTTTCCATCACCTGTTGCTGGTGCAATATCAGTAAGTGACATGCCCTGGAGCCAGGCCTCGGCAAAAAGGGCTAAATCGCTGACTGTAACATTGCCATTGTTGTCAAAATCCCCAAAGAACCGTTTGGCCCACATTCGTGTTTTTGCTATCAGATTTCCTGCTCCATCATATGAATACTGCCACGCATTGCCCAGACCATCTTCCTGCCTTATCAGCCTGTCAGCTTCGTCATAATATCTTTTGGAAATAATCCTACCGCCTGCATCCTTAACCTGTACAAGATTGCCGACAGCATCATATTTGTACTCAGTGGCATCATTTGAATCATCAACAACAGAAATCAGCCGGTTCAAGGAATCATATTCGTACTGTGCAGCGTTGCCCATTGCATCAGTATGCTTTATCAAATTGCCGAGTTTGTCATACTGCCACTGCCGGCTATTTCCCAGTTCATCAATCTGTCTAATTTTCCTATGTAATGAGTCATATTCATAAAAAACAGTCACCCCTGAACCATCTGTAACATTCAAGACATTTCCATGGGCATCATAGGTATAGGTTGTTTCATCACTCTCGGCATTTGTTTGTCTAATTAGCCTGCCGGCAGAATCATATTCATAGCCGGTAACATTGCCTTTAGGGTCTGTCATACTGATTTTTCTATCAAGCCCATCGTATCCATATTGAGTTACCTGATTTGGTCCTGATGGTGCTACTCTTGTGACCTTTATCATATTGCTGTTATAGTCATATTCGTATTGACTGACATATCCTCTGCCGTTGGTGATTTGTGTTTTATTGCCAATTTGGTCATATTCAAAGCTTTGACTTGTAATGGGGCCGGTTACAGAAATAATCCTGTCTGTATTGTCATAGGCAGTTACAGTAGTATAGCTTGCTTCTCCGAAAGAACCTGCTCTGCCATCTGTAACATCCGTCAGCTTCCATAATTCATCATAGCCGAACCATGTATTATTGCCGTTGGGATCAGTTCTTTGTGTTAAAAGGCCATCAGAGTCATAAGTATATGCGATGGTATTATCGTTTTCGTCAGTTTCAGCCAACTTCTGGCCGAAGCTGTTATAAGTCCAGGTTCGTTCATTGCCGTTAGGATCAATCTGCCGGATTACATTACCTCTATTGTCATATTGCCACTGCGTAATATTATCCAACGCGTCAATTTTCATTGTGGGCAAATCAGGAAAATTAGCATCCCCGTATTCGATGGTAGTAACTGCGGTATCGCATGGGTCTTCGGTTACGCTCGGCTCTGTCGAACTAATAACATTGCCCCCTCCATCATATTCGAATCGTGTTGTATTTCCATTACGGTCGATGATTGACAGCCTGTTGAGCCTGTCATCATAGGTATAATGAGTATTGTGGCCAAGAGGATTCTGGATTGATTCCAGCAGTTTATAGTCGGAGTAATGCCGATGAATTGTTATATTGCCATTGGCATCAGTAATCAAAGTATGGTTTTCTGAAGGGTTGTTATAAGTAAATGTAGTTTTGTTGCCGTTGCCGTCAAATTGCTCAATTACTCTTCCAACGCCATCGTAATGATTGGTTACTACCGTTACACCTCGCTGGTCGGTAATGGTTTCAAGATAACCGGAACTTAGATTGTATGTGTAGAGTGTGGAATTGCCTAAAGCATCTATAACCTCTGTTAGTCGGCCATTGATATAACCGTATTGTATTGTCCTGGCCGGCACCGCAAAATCGATTATGCCCGCCAAAAGACCATCTTCCGTGTTATAAGTAAGCGATAAAGACTTTCCAGCCGCGTCAGTTATGGTTATAAGCTTGTTTGGATCAGAGACGTCATACCCGAAAGTTGTATAATTTTCATTCTTGTCACCAACAGCCTGAAGTCTTCCTTCTGCATTAAAACTGTAGATGTCAAGATTCTTTGTGATTACCGCCCAGCTATCATCAGGGTTTTTGGTTAGAGCATCATACAGTCCCGGAGTGTTTGGTTCGTAACCGCCTGATCCATCCGGATTCCAGTAGTCAGTCCTGCCGTTTCCCCATCTGACACTTACAAGATTCGGCATTTCTTTTAGAACAATATTATATGAATGATTCCAGCTGATACCTAAAGGGCCATCTGTTGTATCTTTACTGTTGTAATGCCTGGCAAACTCCAGAACCAGACCCCTCGTTCTGATTTCGAGGTCTGTTTCACTGTGAAAGAAGTTTCCTGTAGCAGTATTCACAGGGTCAGCATCAGAGCCGGATTTATCATCCTGATCGCCTAACGAATAATCACTGGATGGTGGCCTTCCGACAGGACCTGAGAAGGTTTCAACCTTAACATTATCCAGGCCCCAGTTTTCATCAAGAAGAGTGCCGTTATTGTTAAGATTCCCGTCAAAGACGATAGTTATCGTGTCAGATGAATGAGCAAAAACAAAGCTCATTTGATAAATGGCATCGCCGTTATGTCCAATATCATAACCAAGATTTCGATCAGACGCACCTGTAAGACCGGGATAATCACCTGTCTGCCATTGTCCGGGGAAGGCCTGCCTGACAGGTTCTAGACTACCAAAAGTTGTCAATAAAAGTGTCTGGTCACCTTCAACACTTACCTGCCATTTATCCGGCCCCTGATCCGACTTGTTGCCATCCCAGGAATATATGGCGTAAAAATCAAAGGTCAGTCTAATGTAAGAATGTGGGCTTAAGTTGTTCAAAGTCAGATAAACCGCATGATCCATAAACTGGCCGAGAAATTTTTCCCCATTTGGAGCTGTAGTGATTTCTATTGGGGTCCATTGAGGCCTGTAGGCCGTTTGCTCAAAATCATCAAAGTAGATAGTTTCAGCCAATAGGGGTTTTGGACTGGCAAATAAAATAAGCCCGACAATAACGGTAATGAGAAGTTGTATTTTTCTATTTGTACCTATACGCATTTCGTTCTCCAAAAATTAACCACTTAGAACCAGCAAATATTTCACTTGGAATCATTTGGCGAGTTAAAAGTATTGATGCAGAAATGCGCATAAAAATAGGGCACTGCCACATGCCCTACTAAGGCCCACCAGAGCCCATCCGAGACATGCAGACAGCACCCATTTCAGGGCACTGACCTTAGTCACGTTCTCGGATATTAAAACTGGTGGTTTTAGTA
>Ga0180009_10005236_pt1 | contig 13966 bp, 13 predicted proteins | sample OS_PC_MetaG_FD_123537 | JGI IMG/M metagenome (GOLD analysis project Ga0180009, IMG submission 123537) | Groundwater microbial communities from the Aspo Hard Rock Laboratory (HRL) deep subsurface site, Sweden - OS_PC_MetaG | ecosystem: Environmental > Aquatic > Deep subsurface > Groundwater... | reverse complement strand
CAGGAGTAGATTGCCGCGCGCGTTTCGGTTTATGCGCTCGCAAAGACAGAAATAATCTCGTCGTTGCGAGGAGCGAGTCCGCGAGCGACGCGGCAATCTTACCTTGATTCTTCGGTCGAAGGATTCTGGTAAGTTTGCTTCGTCGTCGGACTCCTCGCAAAGACGGTATATTTTACAAGGGAAGACAACTTGTTCAGAACGGCTTTTGGATGATATAATTGCTTTTAGCTGTGGATAAGATGCGATCAAAATCGCCTCAAAAAATATAAAATATGGTGAAACATCAGCGGGTCCAGCAGGACACACGAACCGACAAGACCGAAGGGAAAGAGAGGCAGATGAATTTGTTTGGCGTTTTGGCGAAGGGCGGGCTGACCGTTCTGATTTCGGTTTTGATGATATACGGCGTCGTCCAAGCCGGCACCATCACGCCGCCCACCGGCGGAGGTGAACCGAGTGCGAAGTTCTATACGCTGTCGGAGATATACGAATTCATCACGAACGACACAGCAGCGACCGAAGGTGGCCACGACTTCACGTTTTCTGATGCCGCAACAGGAACCGGCCGGACCTTAACGGAAATCTACGACGCCCTAGCGGGTTTGATTTCCGATGACAAGGTGAGGCTGGGCACGACGTATCTGAACGTGGATGGCATGCTGACTCCCGATGGAGGCACTGCCGTCGTCGCCGACGTGTTCAGCGGCAAGACAGCGAACCTGACCGCGGACTGGGTATTGGATGCGGGGACTCTCAATCTCGCGTGCAACGTCGCGACGTTCGATGCCGTGGGCAATCTGGTGGGCAACGGATACGACGGCGACGGAAACGGCTCCAACCGGTGGTGCATGACCGATTCCGGAAACGCCAGCGCGGCGTCCATCGCCTCCTCCAGCGTGGCGTGGGTGGACGGCGTGGCGATAACCGGGACCCTGCTCGGGAACATGTGGAACGGCACGAAAGGCATCTATATCGGCGGCAGTCAGCTGAACGGCGGCGTCGACGATTATAACGCCGGAGCCGCCGCGCCTTCGGACAGGTACGCGGGGTCGTGGACGGCGTGCGTCGTCGGGAACAATTACTGCGATACCGGCGACGACGGAGCCGACGCCAGGGACGACTCGACCGGACTCGTCTGGTCCATGCCGTGCAACGGTGCCGGATGCGACAGCCTCTCCGACGCGGCCCCCGTGATGTACGCGTGGACCACGACCACGACCGCCAACAATTTCTCCGACATTCAAGGGAGATATCTCGACGTCGGGACCTCGACGGCACTCGGGGTGTGCCAAGGTGGAGACCATGGCAAGAGCGGTTGGTTAGCGCCCACGCAAAAACAGCTGATGCAGGCGTCCATCGATGGCTCATATGGAAATTTGGAAGGGACCGGCGTCAATCGCTACTACTGGTCGTCCACGACGGTGTCCCACAGTCTCACCTCCGCGTGGCTCACCAATTTGTCCAATGGCTACACCGTCGGCAACGCGAAGATCAATGCCTTCTACGTGCGGTGCGTCCGCTAGTCCTCGGGAATGATTATTTGGGGATTTGAATCATTTGGTGATTTTTTTCGAAATTTTTTTGAAAAATGGCGCGATACAACCACTTGCCAATCTTTCAATCCGGCTATGACCTTGTTTTGAAGATCTATCGGATAACGCATCATTTCCCTCGCGAATACAAATACACCTTGGGGCAAAAACTAAAGGACATCAGCGCTGATTTTCTGGATTGCATCGTTACGGCCAATTCGCAGGAACATAAGACCGCGGTGTTGAATGAAGCGAGGACGAGATTGGAACGGTTACGGATCCACGTCCGGCTCGCCCATGATCTGAAGATCATCACGTTGGCGGGATATGAATCGATCTGTCGGTCCCTGGAAGAATTAAGCAGACAACTGTCAGGCTGGTTGGAATGGTCTTTGACAACCCAACATGCACAGACCGAAAATATCGGCGAGCCAGAATCACGCATCCTAGGGGATGCGTGAGCGGGCAAAGTTTCATTGCGGTCCTGTTCGGTCATCATCGCGGATGACCATTGTTCGTCAGACGTTCATACGTTGCCTCGGCAAAAATTGAATGTCGGAGAATCACGAAGTAACGGGACATATAACATCGGGCGTCAATCGCAACTACTGGTCGTCCACGACGGTGTCCAACAATCTCACCAACGCGTGGAACACCAATTTGTCCAATGGCAACACCAACAACAACGCGAAGATCAATGCCAACTACGTGCGGTGCGTCCGCTAGTCCTCGGGAATGAAACGTCACGTCGCACGCTTGCCGCTGGTTCGCCCATATTTCCGATCGGAAACCTTACGTTTTAGGGAGAAACAGGTGAAATGTCCGTTCTTCGGTTCGAGAAAATCCCGTAGTTTTTGGAAATGGTTTTCCCAGAGGTGTTTTCTCAAGGTGTAGGTGTCGGCATGGCTGAAGTGACCGTAATAGGAATTGATGACCGCGAGTATTTTTTGAAGGAGTTCCATGGGCGGATCATATTCGGGAAACGGAAGCGCGAGCTGGCCGGATTCGGCTTTCGGAAGCGTGTCGTTGAATTCATGGAGCTTGCGTTTACAGCTCCGCACGATGCGGCGGCGGATCAGGACGCAATTTGGTTTTACGATATAGCCGAGCCAGTCGATACCTTTGTCCGTCGTCTGGAGGATCTGTTTTTTATGGTTTAGTTCCAGCTGGAGTCTTTCCTTGAGGAATGCGTCGATTCTATTCCGCCAATCCAACAGCTGGGCTTTGTCGTTTGAGAGAAGCAGAAAATCGTCGACATAGCGAAGATAGTATTCGACCTTGAGATCGTGTTTGACGAACCGATCGAATTCGTTCAGGTACACGTTCGCAAAGAATTGGGACGTGAGATTGCCGATGGGGAGGCCCTGGCTTTTTGGGACATGGAAAAGGGATTTATGCGGCGGGATCCTGCCGAACAGGAGCGGATCTCCTTTGCGGGTGAAGTCCGTGACGGGGTCATGGAAAATGATGAGATTCGCCAGCCAAAGAAGTTCGGGATTTTTGATTTGTCGTTCAATGACATCGAAGAGGATTTGTTTGTTTAGGCTCATGAAAAATCCCTTGATGTCCAAGTGAAGAAAATAGGTCTTTTGACGGTGGTTTGCAGTGATTTTTCGGTGATATCTTTGCAGATCGTTGAGGGATTGATGAATGCCCTTGTCCTTTCGGCAGGCGTAGGATTGATTGATGAATTTTGGCTCGAAAATCGGCTCAAGATGGTTATACAGAAGATGATGGACGACGCGGTCGCGAAACGTGGCCGCAAAGATTTCGCGCAGTGTCGGTTCGGTGACGACGAAGCAGATTGAGCGGCCGGGCTGATATGTATGATTCTGCAGTTCTTCTTCCAGTTTCAGAAGTTCCGATTCAAAACGTATTTCGAATTTCGCCGCATGATACGTTTTTCGTTTGTGTTTTCGGCAATCAATGAAGGCTGTGTATAACGTTTGAAAATTGAAAAGTTCCGCCGCAAGCGCGTTACCTCTCTCTCTCTCTCTCGATTTGCATTGAGTCTTCCATTATCGGGAGTGTATCATCTGTCATATTGATCGGCGGTCCTGTGCTTTTGTCGTTCTGAAGCTCGGCGAAGGGTCTGGTTTGTTGGCACTGGCCATTGGGATTGACAGCCTGTTCGTATTTTGTTCCATCATTTGATACCATAAGTGCATGGGTATGCCAGATATCATGTTGCCGGAATCGGACTTTCTGCTCTACACGACCCCGGAAGGGGACGTGCGTGTGGATGTGCTTTTTCAGGATGAGACCGTCTGGCTGACGCAGAAGCGCATGGCACAGCTCTTCGGCGTTGACGTGCGGACCGTGAGCGAACACCTGCAGAATATCTTAAAAAAAGGTGAACTTAGCGAAAAATCAGTTGTCCGGAAATTCCGGAACACTGCTCCGGACGGAAAGACGTATGAGATGCAATTCTATAACCTCGACGCCATCATTTCCGTCGGGTATCGCGTCAATTCGGCGCAAGCCGCGCAGTTCCGCGTATGGGCAACCCGGACGTTGCGCGGCTACGTGATCAAAGGGTATGCGCTGGATGACGATCGTCTGAAGAACGGACGGCATTTCGGGAAGGATTATTTTGACGACCTGCTTGAAAAAATCCGTGAGATTCGCGCGAGCGAACGGCGGTTCTATCAAAAGATCACGGATATCTATGCGCAGGCGAGCGCGGATTACGATACGGATTCGGATATCACGCAGACCTTCTACAAGACCGTGCAGAACAAACTGCATTGGGCCATCACGAAGCAGACCGCGGCCGAGCTTATCGCGGGTCGCGCTGACGGCGACAAGCCGCACATGGGATTGATCACGTGGAAGAATGCGCCGAAAGGAAAGATTCTCAAGCCCGACGTTTCGATCGCGAAAAATTATCTGGAAGCGACCGAACTTTCGGAGTTGAATCGTATCGTGTCCATGTATCTGGACTACGCCGAGAATCAAGCCACGAAGCAACATGCCATGTCGATGCGGGATTGGGCGGAAAAACTCGACGCCTTCCTACGTTTCAACGAGTACGATATTCTTGACAATCCGGGCCGCGTATCTCACGAGGTCGCAAAACGTCTTGCCGAGTCGGAGTTCGAGAAATACCGCGTCATCCAGGATCGCGAGTTCGTATCCGATTTCGACGAGGTCGCGAGGAGGTATTTGGACCAAGACCGTTTGTCATCCTGAGCGGAGGTCGTTGGACGGCCAGAGTCGAAGAGCCTGGTTTCTTCGTTAGGCAACCGGTTTCTTCGTCGCCGATTCTTTGGAATGACACGGGAGAGGTCGTTCCTCTTGAGGTCCGGATGGTTTGTTATGTTGCGGTTCCGTGATATCATTATACGCAGGTCCGCATGAAAAGTAAGACCGCGATTAAAAAATCGCATCTCATCCTCATTTTGGCGCTTTTCTTGAGTGGTGGTTTCGCGTTTTTCACGCGGCCCGTTCTCGCGTCGACTACGGACGGCATCATCGACCCGACGTATACATATGCGTGGGGCGAAAATATCGGTTGGATCAATTTCGGCACGGGCAACGGCAACGTCCACGTCACGGACGCCGGCCTTTCCGGATATGCGCTAAGCGAAACCGTCGGTTGGATAAATGTAAGTGCGGTTGCCAATGACGGCCAAGGCAACTTATCGGGTTACGCGTGGGGCGAAAACGTCGGGTACGTGAAATTCAATCCGACGAACGGCGGCGTCGTCATAAATTCTTCGGGCGTATTCACTGGCTCGGCATTGAGCGAAACCGTCGGCTGGATCGTTTTCGGCGGGGGCAACGCGGTCACGACCGATTGGCGGCCGCGAAGCGCCAGACCGGCGTGCAATAATGCTCTTGACGACGACACCGACGGGAACATCGACTTCCCGGCCGACCCCGGCTGTTCTTCGTTGACGGATACGAGTGAAACGGATGCCATAGCACTCGCTCCCGGAGGAGGCGGCGGAGGAGGCGGTTTGCCGCCGGGAGCGTACAACCCGCCCATCGCGCCGGAAAACGGATTCGGGATTTCGATAAACGGCGGTGCCACGGAAACCGATTCCCGAGGCGCCGTTTTGACGCTCACGGGCGGATTGGACACCAGAACCGTTCGGATTTCCGAGAGCCCTCAATTCCCGGAGGGTTTCCAAATGTCATACGACTCCTCCTTGTCCCAGATTTCCGTTTCGTTCACGTTGTCCGAAGGCGCGGGCGCGAAAACCGTGTACATCAGATTCTGCACGCAATGGGGTAGCTGTTCAGAAGTCGTTTCCGACGGCATTGTCGTCACGCAGGCGATACCGGTCCAACCGCCCGCACCCGAAGTCCAGAGTCCGCCCGTATCCGAAAAACCGCGATCCGCCCTGCCGGAAGCGGCTCCATTCGAAGCTCCAATCACGAACGTCATCGAAAAAATCAAGAAAGTTCCGGGAAGAATCATCGAAGGAATCAAACAAACGCCGGAGATCCTGGCGCCGTTCGTGCCCGAATTCCTGAAACCAAGCACGCCGGAAGTCGCGCTACCGCTGGTCGAAGAGGTCGTGCCGAAGGAGACGCCCTTGGCTTTTTTGGGCGCGTGGCAGCTCTTGCCGCGAGAGCCGATTCGTGAATTCGTGTTGGCGCCGTTGCCCGCGTCGATCAGGAACTTGGTCCAAAAATTCCCGACGCTCAAAAAGACGTTCGAAGAAACCGGCATCGCCAAGATGACCGACGTCGCGAAGCTCAATTCCGTCGCGCTGACCTTGCCCGGGCTGACGGAACGGGTCGGCATGCCGACCGTGGACGTCGAGCCGGGAAAACCCGCGTTGCCCAAAGGTGTTCCGATCGTCAGCTTGACGCCGCTCATGAAACAGCAGATGCCGACGGAGATCGTCTTCGCAAAAGCCGGCGGTGGATTGCTTGACTTCAATCCAGCGCTGTCCGTCACCGATCAGGGCGAACCACAGCAGAAGATCGAAACGATTTCCGGCAAGACCCTGCAACTATCGGTGAAACCCGACAGCCCGGTCACGAGCGTCAAGGGATATGTGGTGTTCACGTCAAAGAGGAGTCCGGCGACGTCGTTGGAATTCCCGTCCGATACCCTGCTTGCCTCCGTATTTTTCGCCAATCCGGTCTTCGCCGCGACGCAAGAAGTGCCCGTGAGGGTCGAAGAAAAACTGGTCCTGCAGGAATTCGATTACCTCGATTCCGACGGCGACGGGATCTACACCGCCGAGATTCAAGTCCCGGTCGTTGACGGCGAATATGAGATTATCACGGTCCTGAATTTCACGGACCCGGATTTGGGCGCGAAAGAGATTCGTCTGACGACTGTCGTCGAGCCGGAGGGGTATCTGTACGAAAAAGCCGGCGACAAGGAAATCCGCGTTCCCGGCGCGATCGTCACGCTGTACGGGTTGAACCCGGCGACCAAGCAATACGAAATCTGGCCGGCGAAAGACTATCAGCAGGAAAATCCCCAGACCACCGACGTGAGAGGTACGTATTCATTCTTGGTGCCGGAAGGGGATTATTATCTTGATATCGAAGCTCCGGGCTACCTTCCGTACGAGGGCAAGCCGTTCCAGGTCAAGGAAGGGAGCGGGATTCATGCCAACATCGAACTCAAGACCAGGTTCTGGTGGTTGGCAATCGTCGATTGGAAGACGATTCTGCTCGTCGCGGTCGCGTTGCTCTTGCTCTATAATTTCTATCGCGACAAGATGCGAGAGAAGGTGAAGCCGAAAAACATGAAATCCCCCATATGAACAGAACACGAATCCTGTCGACGGTCCTTCTGATCCTGCTGGCGGGAAACGTCTTTCTGGGCGTCGAATATCTTTCCGTCGTCCGACAGCTCCGTCAGACGAAGACCGCGCTGGACGCGCAGAAGACCAACGACAAGGTCTTGGCCTTCACTCAGCTCTTTGTCGAAAAAGTGCTGAATGCCCAGACGGAAGTCGATTTTGACACGAGACTAAAACTCGAAAACGCCGTCCGGGATCTTGGAGACGACGCGATCCTGGCCCAATGGTCGAAGTTTGTCGAAAGCAAGACGGAAGACGACGCGCAGGAACAGGTCAAGGCGTTACTGGGGATGTTAGTCGACAAGATCAAGGTCAAATAAAAAGTGAGTAGGTTGTAGTGAGTAGTGAGTAGTCGAATTCCCTACTACAAGCTACCAACCACAAACTACTCACTAATTGAACCGCTCCTGCCACTTGGGGTCGACCTTCACGGTCAGGTCCAGGAACGCCTTCGTCTGGAGGGCCTCTTCGAGTTCCTTGCGCGCCTTCATGCCGATGCTCTTGATCTTGGATCCCTTCGCGCCGATGATCATCCGCTTGTAGCGTTCGTCCGTTGTCCAGATGGTGCCGACGACGTACCGCGAACCATCTTCACGCTCCTCGATCTCATCGATGGAGACCTTCACGGTGTAGGGGAGTTCCTGCTCGAGCGAGAGGAAGACCTTCTCGCGGATGAGCTCCTCGAGCCACTCCTTGTGCCGGATGTCCGTGATCTGGAGGTCTGGATACATGTGGTCGCCTTCGGGTAGGACCGCGAAAATCGCGTCCGTCAACCGGTTCAGGTTGCTTCCACGCACCGCGGAAATCTCGATGGTGGTGATTTGGCCGACGTCCGCGCCCATATTCTCGTCCAGATGCGGGCGCGACTCCGTCGGCAGGTCGCCCTTGTTCACGACCGCGATGATGGGGACGTTCGTCGCCTGCAGCATCGTGCGGATGGCCTCCTCCTCGAGACCGGGCGCGCGCGTCGGGTCCATGACGTAGACGATGGCATCCACGCCCTCGAGCGTCTCGCGGACGAATTCGTTGAGGCGTCGCGACACGAAGTCGGTGCGGCCGATGAAGACGCCGGGCGTGTCCACGAACACGATCTGGCCGCGCGGGTCGTTCAGGATGCCTCGGATGGGGCGCCGGGTCGTCTGCGGCTTCGGGGTGACGATGGCGACCTTAGAGCCGACGAGCGCATTCAACAGCGTGGATTTTCCCACGTTTGAGCGCCCGGCCAGCATTACGAATCCCGATTTGGTCCCCATATCTTCCTACTATAGGCCTAAAGACGGGTTTTTGACGAGTTTCGCGACCACCTCGACATGGGGCGTGTGGGGAAAGAGGTCGAACGCCGCGACGGATTCCACGCGGTAGGCCGTCTTGAAATCCTTCAGCTCCTCGACAAGCCGGCGGTAGTTGCACGAGACGTAGATCAGATGCGGCGGTTTCTTCTCGAGCACGGTCTTCAGGACGCGCGGATGCAGGCCGGCACGCGGCGGGTCGAGGATGACGACGTCGGCGTCTATGTCTTTCCATGAGAGGTCTTCGGCAGGACCGGACGTGAACGCACATCGGTCCGCCACGCCGTTCGCGGTCGCGTTCAGGTCCGCGAGCGCGATGGCTTCCGCGTCGATCTCGAAGCCGTGGACGCGGACCGTCGGAATCCGTTTCGCGAGCGTGATGCCGAAGAACCCGAGGCCGCAGTAGAGGTCGAGGACGGTGGAGGGGTCGCCGACGAGGCCGAGGACCCGGTCCTGCAGTTTTGCGGCCATGTCCGTGTTCGTCTGGAAAAAGGAATTCGGCGCGATGCGGTACCGCACGCCGTTCACCTCCTCTTCGATCCATGGATCGCCGACGAGCGTCTCGACACGTTCGACGAGCGAGAGGTCCGTGATGGTCGGCTGTTCGCCGAGGAGGAGCGTGGTGCAGAGCGGGGAGAGACGGTCGACGATGGTCTTCCGCGCGCCCACGTCGATGCGCGACAGGTCCGACACGACGAGCGTGATCATGCGCTGTCCCGTGTTCTTCCCGCGACGGATGACGACATACCGGAATTGGCCGTGATGGTCCCGCGCGTCCCACGGTTCGAGCGGAAGGTCGCGCATCAAAGCCCGGCACGCCTCAAGGATGGCAGGCGTCTCCTCGTCGAGCAGGAGGCAGGTCGAGAGGTCGAGGTAGCGGTTCCACGAACCGTATTCCTTGAGTCCGATGGTTCCTTGCCACCCGACCGCGTAGTCCATGCGGTTGCGGTAGTGGAACGGTTCGTCGCACGGCACGACATCGTCGACGCGTTCGTCGTGACCGGCCTTCTCGAACGCCGCGTTGATGCGGTCGCGTTTTTCCTTGAGCTGGGCGTCGTACGCGACATGCTGCCAGAGGCAACCGCCACACGACCCGGCGTGCGGGCACGGCGTCGAGACACGGTCCGGTCCGGCGGTCACGACATCCTCGAGGTGCAGGACCTTCCGTCCTTTGTCGCGTTTCACGAACGTCGCGGCGACCTCGTCGCCACGGCACGTGAACGGGATGGAAACCGAATCGAACGAGCCACGACCCTTCTCGTCGTAGCCCGTCACGGTCCCGGTCACGCGATCCCCGTATTTCATGGGGCGAGCGTAGCGGATTCCGCCGTTCTTGTCATGTCTTCTTGACGCGTCGGACGAATCCTGACGTAATGTGGCCGTGGTCTTTTGACGCGAACGGAACCCGAACCGCGAGGTGATCCCATGATGTGCAGCGACAAGGAATTCGCGAGTGCGCTGGGGATCTACGAGCTGATCCTTGGAGCACCATACGTCAGGCCGTCGTCCGATTTGATCAAGAAGCTCTTCGTCGGAGGCGTCCCCGCCCGCCTGGAGGAGATGGTCTTCGAACCGATACGGGTCTGTGCACAGGTGCCGACCCTTCCGCTCGACAGCTCCGTGGACATCTTCCATCTCGGCCACGAGGCGTCCTTCGACGCCATCCTCGACGGCATCTCGGCCCGCGGCATGCGTCCGCTGATGGATCAGGAGTTCATCGGCCTCCTGCTCACCTATTGGCACGTCCAGCTCGCGTTCGAGCTCGTCGCCCTCGGGTCGTTCACGAGGATCGGCTCGGACAGGTTCGTCCTGTCCGCCTTCACGCACGACGCGAACGATTCCTGTCTCCGGCTCGTGTCCGCGTCCGTCCCGTTCGCGGCCCGTTGTCGCTTCCCGATGGTTCCCATCGAGGAGTGACCTCTCGCCCCCGCCGTCATGGAGATGGCGGCTTTTTGTTCGGTCGATTCTCGACCGTGGGCGGATTGCCATCCGCCCCTACTGCACGGTCCTCCGTGATACCCGTTCCGTCCGGTCCTCCGTATCGGCGCATGGCGATGCGCCTCCCCTCCATCAAAACGACATGCCGTGACAGGTCGTCCGATGCCTGCTATCTTGGTTCAAATGCGCGTTCTCCACGTGATTGCCAACGACATCCGTTCGCGGGAGAATACGGGCGCGTTGTTCCGCACCTGCGAATTCCTCGGGGCCACAAAGCTCTGGCTCACGGGCTACACGCCAGCCCCGCCGGACACGCAGCTTCTCAAAGTTTCGCTCGGCTCGGAGACGTCGCTCGATTGGGAGCGTGTCACGGACGTCCGCGTGGCGCTCGGTCGCCTGAAGGAGGACGGGTTCGAGCTCGTCGCCCTCGAGCTGACGGAGCAGGCGGAAGACCTTTCGGATGTCCGACTGCCGGACCGGGTCGCTCTTCTCCTCGGCAACGAGGTCACGGGCATCACGCCGTCGCTCCTCGCATTATGCGACCGGACCGTGATGATCGCACGGAAGGGGACGAAGGAATCCCTGAACGTCTCCGTCGCCGCCGGCATCGCGATCTGGAAGATGATGGAAGCGAGAAGCTAGAAGCGAGAACAAGAAGCGAGAATGCCAAAACTTTCAATCGTCATACCCGTCAAGAACGAGGAAGAACATCTCCCCAAGCTGCTCGCGTCCATCAAGGGGCAGCTCTTTTCGGATTACGAGGTCATCGTCGCGGACGCGCACTCCACGGACCGGACGGCCGAGATCGCGCGGTCGTTCGGCGCTCGCGTCGTCGAGGGCGGGATGCCCGGGCCCGGTCGCAACAAGGGTGCCGTGCATGCGTCAGGCGAGGTCATCGCATTCCTCGATGCGGACGTACAGCTCCCGTCCACGAGATTCCTCGGCGATTGCCTCGAGGAGATGGGGAAGAAGCATCTCGACGTCGCGACGTGCAAAGTGAAGCCGTTGAGCCGCAGGCCCGTCGACCGCGCCCTGCATGAGGCGTACAACGCGTTCGCCATGGCGACCGAGAAGATCAATCCGCATGCGCCCGGGTTCTGCATCCTCGTCCGGAGGCATGCGCACGAGGGTATCGGGGGGTTCGACGAGGACGTCGTCTTCGCGGAGGATCATGAATACGTCCAGCGCGCGGCAAAGAAGGGACATCGGTTCGGCATCCTGCGGTCGCATCCTATCGCCGTGTCCGTCCGTCGTCTCGACAAGGAGGGGCGGCTCGGCATCGCGTTGAAGTACATCTTCGGCGAACTGCATATGCTGACGAAAGGGTCCATGAAGGAACAACCCCCGTTCCCGTATGAGATGGGCGGTGACGCGACGGCGTCCGAAAAAACGTCGGAATCCGACGAGACATGAAGAATCTTCTTTTCCGATGGTGGCATAGCGAGACGAACGGCGTGACGGCCGCGGCCATCATCGTGGGCGGCGCCTCGCTCGCGTCGCGTGTCATCGGCATCCTGCGCGACCGCGTGCTCGCGTCCACGTTCGGCGCAGGCGACGTGCTCGACACCTATTACGCGGCGTTCCGCCTCCCGGACCTTCTCTATACCCTCATCATCCTCGGCGCCTTGTCCGCGGGGTTCATCCCCGTGTTCGCGGAGTACCTCGACACGCGCGGCAAGGACGAGGCGTGGCGGCTCGCGGAGCGCGTGCTGTCCGTGGTCGGTGCGACCATGATGATCGTCTGCGCGGCGCTCATCGTCTTTGCGCCGGCGCTCGTCCCCATGTCGGTCCCGGGGTTCTCGCCCGAGAAGCTCGACATGACCATCCGCCTCACGCGCATCATGGCGCTCTCGCCGTTCTTCCTCGGCCTGTCGGCGGTGATGGGCGGCATCCTGCAGGCCACGCGCCGGTTCCTCGCGTTCGCGCTCGCGCCGGTCCTCTATAACCTCGGCATCATCTTCGGCGCCGTCATCCTGTCGCCCATGATGGGTATCGAAGGGCTCGCGTGGGGCGTGGTCCTCGGCGCGTTCCTCCATCTCATCACGCAGGCGTCGGTCGCGTTACGGATGGGATTGCGGCGCATCCCCGCGCCGTCGCTACGGGCGGAAGGCGTGCGGCGCATCCTCTGGCTCATGGCGCCGCGTACCGCCGGTCTCGCCGTCTCGCAGATCAACATGATCGTCCTGCTGGCCCTCGCATCCACGCTCTCGGTCGGTTCTATCTCCGTGTTCAACCTCGCGAACAACCTCCAGTCGTTCCCGGTCGGCATCTTCGGCATCTCGTTCGCGGTCGCGGCGTTCCCGAACCTCGCGCACGCGGCCGGTGCCAAGCACGACGACGAGTTCCGGCAGACGCTCGCGGCCGCGACACGAAAAATCCTCTTCCTCATCGTGCCGTCGACGATCGTCTTCTTCCTGTTGCGCGCGCAGATCGTCCGGCTCGCGCTCGGCGCCGGGGTCTTCGACTGGAACGACACCATCCGTACCGCGGAGGTGCTCGGCATCTTCGCCATGTCCATGACGTTCCAGGCGCTCGTACCACTGTTCGCCCGCGCGTTTTATGCCCTGCAGGATACGTGGACCCCGCTCATCGCCGGCCTGATCGCTGAGGCGTTTAACCTGACGCTCGCCATCCTCCTGCGTGACCCGCTCGGCATCATCGGCCTCGCGCTCGCCTTCAGCGCCGCATCGTTCCTGAACCTCGTGATGCTCTGGTGGCTCCTGCACACGCGCAAGAAGGCGCTCGGCGCCGGAGACGTCGCTCTCTCGTTCGCCAAGACGCTGGCCGCGAGCGTCGCGCTCTTCGGGTTCGGATGGATCGCGCGGCAGGCCGTCGGCACGATTTTCCCGCTCGAGACGTTCTGGCAAGTCGCTTTGCAGGCCGCGGGGACCCTCATGGTCGGCGGCGGCGCGTTCGTCATCGTCGCCATCCTCGTCAAGTCCGAGGAGTTCTCCGCGTTCCGTACCTCGGCCGTCCGGAAGTTCTGGAAGCGTGGCGAGGTCCTCCCAGGTGCGGACGAAGCGCAAATCAAGTAACCTGACGTTCATATGTCCTCCGAACAGAATCCCTTCCTCCAGAAGAAATACCCGGACCTCCAGACATCCAAGGAGGTGTCGTCCGCCGTGGCGAAGCAGGAGCGCCTGACCGGGACGCGCCTCCCGAACGAGCCGACAGAGCGCATCGGCGCATACCTCGAGCGCATCAAGGCCGTCTTGGGGCCTAAGCCCATGGGAGGAGGTTCCCATCGGAAGGACTTCGACCGGCGCGAGCGCAATCTCTCCATGCTGAAGCGCGCCCTCCATGCCCGCTTCATCATCAAGTCAGAGGACATCCCCGAATCATATTGGGATTTGCAGAGAAGATTGGCCCGCGAGCAGGGCCATGGCGACATCCAGATCACGGACGGCATCAGGGAGCAGCAGGCCGAGATCCT
>Ga0180009_10005235_pt1 | contig 13967 bp, 16 predicted proteins | sample OS_PC_MetaG_FD_123537 | JGI IMG/M metagenome (GOLD analysis project Ga0180009, IMG submission 123537) | Groundwater microbial communities from the Aspo Hard Rock Laboratory (HRL) deep subsurface site, Sweden - OS_PC_MetaG | ecosystem: Environmental > Aquatic > Deep subsurface > Groundwater... | reverse complement strand
TTTAAACCGAAGGCCGAACGAACCCGTCATCTATCCGGACGGGTTTGACAAGTTCACCGGCGGAGAGTTGCAGTCGTATTTAAATCTTTTCAATGTCGATACGCTGATTATTACCGGGTACCGCTCCAACATCTCGGTATTGAATACCGCCACAAAAGCCACCCGTGAGCTAAATTACACCGTCATTATTCCCATTGACGCTATGACCGCCAAGACGGATTACGAGCAGGAGTACACCCTGTTTCACTTTACGGTCCTGCCGGCCCAGGCGGCGGACCGGTTTCGATTTACCCTGCTCGATATGATTCATTTTGCCGGAGATAAAAAATGAGTGCTGAAAAAATTTTACAAAGCAAGGAATGGCAGAAATGTATTGAATTTCACGGTCATACCTGCCCGGGAATTGCCCTTGGTTTTCGGGCGGCCAAAGCCGGGCTGGAAGTTCTCAGAGAGAACAAGGCCCTGGATGAAGAACTGGTAACGATTGTGGAAACCGACGCCTGTGATGCGGATGCCGTTCAGGTTTTAACCGGATGTACATTCGGCAAGGGTAATTTTATCTATAAGGAATACGGCAAGCATGCGTTTACGTTTTTCAGCCGTAAGTCCCAAAAAGGGTTTCGGGTGGTTTTAAAGCCCGGCGCTTTTGAGCCGGATGAAAAGCATCAGGATCTGATTCGAAGGGTCAGAGAAGGCGCTGCCGACAAGAAAGATCAGGCTGAATACGATAAACTCCATTTTCAGCGGACTTGTGACGTTTTAAATAAACCGCTGGAGCAGCTTTTCAGTATTAAAGCGGTAGACGTTCCGATCCCGGAAAAGGCCAGAATCGTATCATCTAAAGTATGCGATCGGTGCGGAGAACCGGTTATGGCGACTCGGCTGACCGAAATAGATGGCAAATGGATTTGTCGCGGTTGCCTTGAAACCCAGGCGTAAGATCACGGAAATTAACCCTTCAACTGCATTAACAGCCTGTAAAAGAGAGGAGTTTGCTTATATGGATAAAAAAGCTTTTCAAGACTACTACCCGGACGACTACAGCCACTGCTACGGCTGCGGTCATTTGAACATCCGCGGACACCAGATAAAAAGCTATTGGGACGGCGACGAGACCGTCGCCAGCTTCACGCCGCAGTCTTATCATACGGCCATGCCCGGTTTTGTCTACGGCGGATTGATCGCGTCGCTGATTGACTGCCACAGCACCGGCAGTGCGGCGGCGGCAGGTTATCGTGCCGAAGGCCGCGAAATGGGTACGGAGCCGCCGCTGCGTTATGTGACGGCATCTTTAAAAGTGGATTACCTGCGGCCGACCCCCATGGGTGTCCCCCTGGAACTGCGGGGCCGGGTGAAGGAAATCAAGGGACGCAAGGTGGTCGTGGAATCAACCCTGTCGGCAAAGAGCGAAGTATGCGCCCGGGGTGAGGTGGTGGCGGTGCAGCTGCCTGAAAAGATGATGACAGGATCGACCTGATCTTTTTTTTCGGGAAAAATTTTATTATCTCAGCCGGATAAAAAAGGTTTTTATAAAGGTTTTTATAAAGGATGGCGATAGGTTGAATGCCAAAAAGCCGTTGAATAAAAACAAGCGCGAAATACCCGCTGTTAACATTGCCATCGTGGGAGGCGGGAGTGCCTGCAAGTTTTTTCTTGAGCTACTCAGGTCCGGCGAATTTCCATATTTAAAAATCAATCTGGTGGGGGTTTGCGACATTGATCCGGTAGCCGAGGGACTGAAAATGGCGCAAGAAATGGGCATCTTTACTACCGATAACTTTTCCGATCTATTTTCCATCAAAGATTTAGATTACATTATTGAACTGACCAACAGCAAAGAGGTCTTTAACGAACTTGTCCGCCTGCGTCCGCCGGGGGTCGGTATTGTGGAACATAATATCGGCCGCCTGCTTCAAACCCTATCCACTTTCAGCCAGCGCCTGAAATCCGCTGAACACCAGGTAATTCTTGAGAAGATGTCTTCCGACTTTCTCATCCAGCAGAGTAGCCAGGCCATCGTTATATTAAATACCGATTTTACGATTGCGGATGCCAATGAAGCTTATCTTAAGAATGTCAAGCGGCCGCGCGAAGAGGTTGTCGGCGCCTATTGCTATGAAATTTCCCACCGATTGAACACGCCCTGTGCGGCTGCCAATCCCACCCTAAAATGTCCGATGATTGAAACCTTAAAAACCGGAAAATCGGCGCATGTTATCCATGAATTAACCGGTATTCACAACCGGGAGAGCTATGGGAACATTGTAACGTATCCGCTGAAGGATCAGGATGGAAATATTTTTAAGATTATTGAGATATGGCACGACATTACCGAGGAAATTTCTTTACGATGGGAAAAACGGGTGGCGGACTTAAAGGCGGATCTTAATAAAATTGTGCAGGAAGACCGGATGATCTCTCTGGGAAAACTTTCCGCCAGTTGTGTGCATGAAATCAACAATCCGATTCAGGGATTATTGACCTTTACGCATCTGATGCAGCGGATTTTAGACGAGGGGACTCCCGGCCTCGACGAACTGCGGACGTTTCGGCAGCATCTTACGTTGATGTCGCATGAACTCGAACGCTGCGGCAATATCGTCACCGGGCTCTTGTCCTTTGCGCGTGCGTCTTCACATGGCTATGCGGATCTGGATTTAAATGACGTCCTCAAAGAAATCGTCACCCTGACCCGGCACAAAGCGGAACTTCAGAACATCCGGTTGAATCTGAATCTTTGGGCGCACCCGTTGATGGTTCGAGGGGACATGAATCAGCTGCAGCAGTGTTTTCTGAACCTGATCTTCAATGCAATGGAGGCCATGTCCCAGGGAGGGCAATTGGACCTTATTTCAGAATTGGACAGTGAACAAAACAGGTCACGGGTCGAGATCCGCGATTCGGGGAGCGGTATTTCCCGGGAGAACATTTCACACATTTTTGACCCTTTTTTTACAACCAAGAGCGAGGGGGAGGGCACCGGTTTGGGATTGTCGATCGTTTATGGTATTATTAAAAATCATCGGGGGCACATCAGCGTTTCCAGCGAAGTGGGAAAGGGAAGTTCATTTGTCATTTATTTTCCAATAATTTGAATGTGGATTCAGATGGATAATAAAATCAGCATCATGATCGTGGATGATGAACCGATCGTGCGGGAGTCGTTTCTGCACTGGTTTGAAAGATTGGGTTACCGGGTGGAGGCGGCGGCCTCCGGTTCGGAAGCCATGGAAAAACTGCAACAAATTGGTTTTGACCTGCTCTTTGTGGATATCAAGATGCCCGGCATGAGCGGCATTGAACTTCTAGACAAGGTAAAAGAAGCGTATCCGGATACGATCGTCATCATCATTACCGCCTATGGCTCCATTGATACGGCTGTCGAGGCCATGAAAAAGGGGGCGGCGGACTACCTCTTGAAACCCTTTAAACCGGAACAGCTTTCCCTGGTACTGGAGAAGGTGCTCAATCAGAAAAAGCTGATTACTGAATACGAATACCTCAAGGGGCGTCTGGACAGGATCTGCCGTTTTGATAATATTATCGGGCAGTCTCCCGCCATGCAGAAAATTTACGATCTGATCGAAGAGGTCGCTCAAAGCGATGCATCGATTCTCATCGTCGGCGAGACCGGTACGGGCAAGGAGCTGATCGCAAAAGCCATTCATGCCAAGAGCCCGCGGGCGCAGCACCCCTTTATCGCGATCAACTGCGGTGCGCTGCCGGACAGCCTGCTTGAAAGCGAACTGTTCGGATATCAGAAGGGTGCATTTACCGGAGCGACCCAGCCCCGTAAAGGATTTCTGGAAGTCGTTTCCGGCGGGACCCTGTTTTTGGATGAAATCGGAGAGACCAGTCCCAAAATGCAGGTGGATCTGCTGCGGGTCCTGGAAGAAAAAAAGATCACCCGCCTGGGAGACCGGAGTCCGATTGATGTGGATTTCAGGCTGATATCGGCAACCCGGCGGAACCTGGAAGAGGAGATTAAAAAGGGAAGGTTCCGGGAAGACTTCTTTTACCGCATCCATGTGATTACGATAGTGGTGCCGACCCTCAGGGATCGAAAGGGTGATATTCCCCTGCTGGTGGAACACTTTATCGAAAAGTACAGTCAGGAAACCACCAAACGGGTGGATCACGTGAGCCGGGATGCGGCGGCGCTGCTGCAGGAATATGATTGGCCCGGCAATGTCAGAGAGCTGGAAAACGCCCTTGAGCGCGCCGTGGTGCTCTCCAAATCCAGAACGTTGAAAAAGGAAGACTTTTCTTTTCTCTGCCCTGCAACGCCGCCAGCGGCCGGTTCCCGTTCACTGCGCGATATGGAGAAGGCGCATATTGAAAATGTATTGGATGAGTGCGACTGGAATGTGACCCAGGCCGCCAAAATTCTGAAGATCAATCGGGTCTCCCTGCACAAGATGATTAAGCGCTACGACCTGAAGCGACCATTGCGGGATTGAACATGAGGCCCATCGGCGTGGTTCCCTTTGGAGAGGTTGACGGTATTGTTCTAAAGGCCATCGCTGCCCATATTTTGGGTTATTTGCAGATGGATACGGAAATTGCCGCACCCATGGAATATCCGCTATACGCCTATGACCGTCAGCGGCTGCAGTACGATGCCGGCACCATCCTGAAAGACTTTGAATCCGTATCTTTTAACGACTATGCCAAGGTCATCGGCATTCTTGATGCAGACCTTTTTGTACCGATCCTGACTTATGTATTCGGAGAGGCCCGACAGGGCGGCACATGCGCCCTGGTTTCCCTGTATCGACTGAAAAGAAACCCCGACGGCGCCGAGGCGGCGTTGCCCGTTTTTTTCGAACGCGCCGCCAAAGTCGCACTGCACGAACTGGGACACCTTTTTAACCTGATCCATTGCGAGAATGAAAGCTGCCTGATGCATTTTTCAGGCGGCCTTCCGGATTTAGACAAGGCGCCGCCCTACTTCTGCCGCTACTGTTCCGTCTTCCTGCGTGACGGGCTCACCCTTTAAATCTTCTCCGTGTGAAGAAATGTGGTAACCAGCCGATCCCATTCAAGACCCGGTACGTTTCCGTAAATATCGTTGATGACCTCGCCACCGGTGGCGGCCAGCTGATCGTACTGCGGTCCGACGGCGCTCATCAGTTTCCGGGATTCCTGCTCGATCCAGTTAAAACATTCCTTGTCATAATAGAGTTTTCTGATGTTCCGCTTGGGCATGTTGGGTTCCAGGATAAACAGCCAGCCGGACTGATACGGATCAAAATTGGTGATTTCGGGGTGGTCGACAGCTTTGTGGTTTGTCGAGAGCAAGGTTCCGGTCACCGGCGAAAGCACCGCCGCCTGGTTTCCGTTGCGGCCGAAAGCCCATCCCACCTCATTTTGTTTCAAGACCGCTCCCAGCGGCGGAAGTTTTAATTCACTGATGGCGCCGAACAGTTTTACCAGGAAGTCATCAAACCCGACCCTGACCAGTCCCCCATGCTCAAATCTGACCCAACAGTGTCCCATGTGATAGTAATAGCCGTCGGCCACCTTGAATCCCGATACGTTCTTGATGGCGGGCTTGCCGGTGATGCCGGCAAGGCCTTCCTCGTAAAGCAGTTGATCGTAGGCGCAATGGTAGCACTCATAATTCAGGGTGCATATTTTGGGTGCATCAACGCGTCCGGTGAGGGCATGCCGACAGGGACGCGCGGCCCCCTGATAGTGTTTTCGAAGATATTGCACCCATCCGGGGCTTGCGTGTTTCGGTTCAGCGGGGGCTTCTAGATTCATGGCTTTTGTCATGCTCAAGTCGAACGGACAGGTATTGCAGTCATAGGCATTGTCGCAGAGCCTGAAATTGACAACGCCGGCTTTCATCCAGATACACTTATCTTCTGCCACCTGAAACCCCATGACGCGTTTCTTGACATTTTTCTTTTGACGGATATTTTTTTCTTTCATCGGTCGATTTCTCCTTTATGTGATTATTGAAACGATTCTTCGCTGAAAAAACCGAACAGGTTTATACAGCGACGAACGTCCCAACCGGTTGCGCTTCGAGCTGATCCAGCCACTGGTCAAAGGCGCATTTCCAGCATTCATATCTAAAGATACATAGCTTCGGAATCTGGGTCCGGCCATTTTCCAGATGGCGGCATGGCAAACGGTTTTTCTGAACATTCAATCGCGTTTCCTGCAGATTGGTTGTTTTGATTCTCATGACGAACCTCCTTTTTTGGGGTTAGGTTTTTTTCATTTTTATGCGTACATCCTTTTGTGAATTTCTAAGAGCAAGGAAGATGCCATAGACGTGAATAGCGCCGGCTAATTTTTTAACCAGCTTGAATCATTGGATATTATTTTAAATTGCGGAGATGGAGGATTTAGATAGGAAATCAATCGGACGAGACACAACGTAAACTTTGGCTACAAATGGAAAGGGTGTGTGGCGAATTTATTGATAGTTGATAATGATATAAATAAGTTAGGTTGCCGTCGCTTTTGGCTACAGTATGCGTAACCATAGTTTACAATCGATTGAAAATTTCAAGCTGGCACGGATTTTGAGAGCACTAACCAGTGTGCGCCATTGGTTTTAACCAGGAAAAAATTTTGGGATATGCCTGTTGAGGCTGAACACGATGCCGTCAGATATTGAGAAGATATCGGCATTTGCAAAACAAATCCGGCCGGATCGCATTCATCTCAACACAGTCGTGCGCCCGGCTGCGGAAGATTCGGCCATAGCGGTTTCAAAAAGGCAAATGGAAGCGCTGACGCATTATTTTGATCCGCCGGCAGAGATTATTGCTGAATTCCGGAAACCGGGGATAAAAAAATTTCAGATGAGTGAGGATATTATTTTATCTATGTTAAAGCGAAGGCCATGCACTGCCGAACAGATATCCAGGGGGTTCGGGATGCATCCCAATGAAGTTTCAAAATATATCGGCCGGCTGATACGGGCCGGACGCGTCCGAGCGCAACGGAAACTTGCAGAGGTATATTATGAAAGCGTTGAAATCGGTCAGGAAAAGGATTTAAATTCATAAAATTATACAACTTGACGAACAACCCTTTTGGGTTGTACCTGAAAGCAAGTTCATTAGATGATGATTGTAACCGTTCAGGAACATCTACACGGGAGGTATGATTATGGAGCCTAAAGTTGATACCTGGGACGCAGTAACCAAAGAGCGGCAAGGGCAGAAAAAGACGCCGGGGGAAGAAGTCATTGCGCTGCATGATTTGTTTCATAACAAAGAGGTAAAAAAAATTCTGGATCTGGGGTGCGGCAGCGGCCGCCATCTCGTTTATTTCGCAAAACTGGGCTATGATGTTTACGGCATCGATGTTTCTCCGGAAGCGATCAAATTGTCTGAAAAATGGCTGTCAGATGAGGGCCTGCATGCGGAACTTCATTGCAAAGACATGCAGCGGTTGCCGTGGCCGGATAATTTTTTTGATGCCGTATTTTCGGTTCAGGTCATTGAACACAATCATCTTGAACATATTCGAAAAATTATTAAGGAAGTGCATCGCGTCATTCATCTTGCCGGCTATTTTTTTGCCATAGTTAAAAAATATCCTCCCCAAAAAGAATGGAAGAAAGGAAAATTTGCCAAGCTGGACCGTCACCTGTATGCGCCGACGGAAGGAACTGAAAAAGGAATGGTGCATTACTTTTTTACTGAGGATGAATTGATAGATATCCTGGCCGGCTTTAATATCATTGAAATTAAGGCGGATAAGAAAGAGGAGCATTTTTGTGTTTTGACTCAAAAGTGAGTATTATCTGCAACCATAAAAGGCAAGAACTTTCAGAACGGACGTCCTTTTTGAAAGCACAATTATTGACAATCACGAGTAATCCCTCTTAACGAAAATTGGTATATTTTGGGGCCGCACTTTCACATACGGAGAATGCCATGAATATCAGACGTGCCAGGCTGATTTATTTTTCCCCAACCCAAACTACTAAAAAAATCCTGGAGGGCATTTCAGAAGGTTTCCAGTTCGAGATCGTGGAGGCAGTCGATTTAACACCGCCGGGGATGAAAACAGCGAAGCCTGGGAAGATCGCGGGCGAACTGGTCCTGCTCGGTGCTCCAGTTTATTCAGGACGAATATCCCCTCAAGCCGCCGAACGGATACGTCGATTCCAGGGCCTTCACACGCCGGCAGTGGTTGTGGTTGTCTATGGAAACCGGGCCTATGATGATGCGCTGTTAGAGTTGCGCGATATCGCCGTAGCGGCTGGATTTCGACCTATTGCCGGTGCGGCGTTTGTCGGCGAACATTCGCTTGCCAATGCGGAAATGCCCATTGCCCTCGGCCGGCCTGACCAAAACGACTTGGAGAAAGCATGGGAGTTTGGCGAAAGCATCCGAAAGAAGCTCGAAACCATGGATTCTCTTGACAGCGCCGCGGTTTTGCAGGTACCCGGCAAATATCCATACAAAGACGGGACAAAAAGGCCGCCGGTTTCCCCCGTTACCCGGGAAGACGTCTGTATAAAATGCGGTCAGTGCGCCGAAGCCTGTCCCGTGGGCGCCATCACGGTCGCAGATGAGGTTGTAACCGAAGCGGCTATCTGCATTCGATGCTTGGCGTGTGTAAAGAACTGCCCGAGCGGAGCCAGGCGTATGGAGGATCCGGGGGTGCGGCAGACCACAAAGCGGCTGAATGAAACCTGTTCCGCACGGAAAGAGCCCGAGATATTCTTGTAATAGAGGGGAGGGTTCATTCAAAATTTTAAAATAACTGACAATTAAAAGGGTATTATTGAATATAACAGACGAAACGAAACCGGACAGCGGCAAGGGGGTTTGATTATCAGCGGCATGCGACGCGCAAGACGACGATACTACGATTTATTCTCACATGTTTACGACCGGTTTGTTGCGGTTCATTCCCGCCGGGATGAACGCAATACCCGATATTTTCTGGTCGATTGCGCCAAGCTGGAAGGGTTTGCCAAGCCGCACATACTGGATATCTGCTGCGGAACCGGGTCCGTCATTCTCGCCTTTGCCCAAAAATATCCGGAAAGCACATCCGTCGGTTTAGACTTTTCGCACGGTATGCTCCACAAGGCGAAAGAAAAAGATTTCGCTCAAATGGTAAATTTCTTCGAAGGCGATGCAGCCCTGCTTCCATTCTTAAATGATATTTTTGATGTAGTCATCTGCTCGCATGCCTTGTACGAGCTGAAAGTTGACGCGCGAATAGATGCACTCAAGGAGATGAAGCGCGTTGTTAAGCCCGGTGGAACGGTTTTAATCATGGAGCATGAAGTACCTACGCATCCGTTTATTAAACTTCTTTTTAAAATTCGGATGTCTCTGGTGGGATCCGGCGGTGCTATAGGGTTTCTCGGTGCAGGTCTCGAACCTTTTAAACAACTTTTTTCAGAAGTGCAGTTGTCGCACACGCCATCCGGAAAGAGCAGATTGGTTTGTTGTATCAAGCGAGTTCTTTAAAAGTAAACGGAACTATCTACCGCTGACATCGTAATTGCTTTGTTTTATTATTAATGCGACGATCTCCCTGATCGCCGGACCTATTTGATCCGCCGATATGAGATGGATTTTCACGCCTCCACTTGAAAGCACATAGCCGGGTCCTTTACGGGAAACATCCTCCTTCATCCCAACATGCTCAATTCCCTGCTTTACCAGCCATTCCGCCACACGAATACCCTTAGCGGTCTCCACCAATCGGTGGGAATTTGCCAGGATCTCCTGTTTTTCGATTTCATCGTCTTTTCGACGAATGTGTACAATGCCGAAGTAAGGCGCTTCCCCGAAGTGCATGCTTATCCGACCCTTTTTATCTTCAAGGGGCAAAGCGATCCGGTCATGAGTTCTTTTTTGAGGTGCATAGTGGATGATTACTTTTTCAACGTGTGATAGCTGCTCCCTGATTTTTCTTTCAATATCTTCACTGATGCGGTGAGCCGTTTCCAAATTTTCCGTCTTTAAGGTAATGGTCGCCTGTATAAATCGAAACCGACCTGCGTTTCTTCCCATCAGGGACTTGATCTCACTCACCAGCGGCTCGCTTTTTATGATTTCACGGATACGATCCAGGGTGGAGTAATCTATGGATGCATCCAGAAGCACCCGCATGCCGTCGGAGAGTAATTCCCACCCTGCCCGGGCGATAAAGATGAGAATCAATGCAGCACCGATCTGATCAATGCTAACGCCCCAAATATCCAAATGGAGGTCGAAATAGCTGAGGATTACTGAAACCAGGACCACAATCGACGAGAGGACATCCACCTGGCGGTGTCGACCCTCGGCAATCAGGGTGGGGGATTCTGTCTTCCTTCCAACAGCTATCGCATATTGCCCAAAAAGGAGTGTGGCCACGGTTCCGGCAAAGAGCAGGATAATGTAAGACAAAGATATACGGGGCAAACTTCCTACTGAAGAAAAAATCTTCCGGATAATCTCATAACCTGCAATGAGGATAAAAAGCGCAGTGACTATGGAAGCGACGTTTTCAAGTTTATACAGACCCATTGGAAACGACCGCGTCTTTTTGGTGGACAGCTTTACCCCGCCATAAATCACAAGGGAGGCGACGGCATCGGTTCCTGAGTCAATGGCGCTGGCGGTAATGGCAAGACTCCCTGAAAAAAAAGCCAGAAGGGCTTTCATGATGGCAAGGAAAAGATTCAGCAAGAATGCATGACCGACAACTCTATGAATCTGCCGGGTCTCATCATTTTCTGAAAAAGGCTTTTCTGCCGATTTGTTGTCCCTGTTTCGAATCATACTCGGCTACCCATCTTTTCAGAGCCCCCAAGAAACATCGCGAAAACCACGACCAGGATTAAGGAAAAAACGGATCAAGCCAGTTTTTCAGCTCCGCTGTATACATCTTCGATACTGATCACGACCGCCGCATGTCCCGGATATTTCTTATCTAGCCAACCATTCTTCATCTCATCGAAGATGCGCCTTTCGTTTGGTAAGCGACAGAACCTTTTACCTGGATGGCCTTTTTCTCCTTGGTGATATACAGCAGACTGACCCGGCTGCCGGCCTTCAGATTGGCCCTGGTTTTGTTCATTTTATTGTCCGCAACCACGATTTGGTCATCCGCAATTTTTTGGACACAGGTGACATAAATGGAATTGGGGACCGCGTTCGCATCAACGGTGGTCAACACCGCCGGACCCTCACGGTTTTCCCAAGCCTGAATTGCTACTTCGGGTAATTTTGCCAAAACAATTCTCCTTTCATCTTAGATTTCATCTGGTTCTGACTGTTTAATTTGTGTTCTTATGAGTCATAGGACAAGCGAATTTCCTCATCCGCTAATGTTGGTTGAATAATTATTTTCCACTTAGGATCATCCCACGTTCCCAACTGATCATGCATATTGAGGTATTTTTGAGGTATCGGGTGTGTGCCATAAACGACTTCGAGACCATACTTTGTTTTAATAAAGTCATAAAAATAGGTAATATGAGGACAGGGAGGATATCCCACAACTAATCCAGTGGCAAGATGTATCACCCCGGCTCCGTTTTTCTTCATTTCCTCAACAGCATATTCAATATTTCCACCAGGACATCCATCGCAAGTAGTATACCCGACAACTTCAACTTCGATATTATGATACCTGCTGAACGAACCTTCTCTGTTCCGCAAAGACCTAAAGCATTTTCCACCTGCACACCTACGATAGCGGTCACAGATGATTATACCGATCTTGATTTTTTCTTTCATTTTACCCCCCGATAATAAAAATTAGAAATGATCATGCGCACCGATAAGATACAACTATCAAAGAATGCGGGTCAACGATAAAATCAAAAGTAAGTATCGGCGCTCGTTTGCCTGCGCCTATGATCTTTTTGTTTTTAGTCGGGATCAAAATTTTCAAGTCATTTTTTTAGAAGCTTACCGCGCGTGATGCCTGTTTAACAGGGCTGTGTCACTAAACATCCGATTGAGCTGATACCCCAACCAGCCGGGTTCTTTCCTTCCTTTTACAATCGATAAAATATCATTACCTAAAAAAAGCGCTTCGGATAAATCGTGGGTGACATAAATCATGGGTAGAGACATCCGTTCATTCAGATCCTTAAGTTCAAAAATCAGCAGTCGTTTTGACCGTCTTTTGAAAGAATGGATGAATAGGCGCAAAATCCTGCGGCAACGGTTCCGGTGTGCGCGTATTGGAACGCCTGGGCCACCGTTTGAGCAAAAACAAGCCGGTTTTTCACGACCGACCACAGACCTGCGGTTTGCAACGCCGTCACAGATGCCTATATGATCTTTCCAGTCAGGTAAAATTATTAATGTTTGATTTTTAATTACGATTATATTAATGTCTATCGTAAATAACTCGCGTGTATTTTACGATTGGGGTTAAAAAATGGATAAATATTTTGCCCGTTACCTTGAGCCGTCGATCCGTGAGGATCTTCAGCGTAAAATGGTCTTTGTCGGCGGTCCGAGGCAGACCGGCAAAACAACCCTTGCCAAGCGCCTGTGTGGGCAGGCGGGTTCTGATCTTCTCACACATTATTTGAACTGGGATGCGGCTGAAGATCGTGAAAACATCATCAAAGAAACATTTCCAACCAAGCCGGGGGTTCTGGTTCTGGATGAGATCCATAAGTATTCCCGGTGGCGACAGGTTGTCAAAGGCTTGTTCGACAAGAGAGGCGATGCGCTTCAAATACTGGTGACCGGCAGTGCCCGCTTGGACTTATACCGGCGGGGCGGTGATTCTCTTCAGGGACGCTATCATTACTATCGCCTTTTGCCTCTGACCGTCGCAGAACTCAAGTCGCATACGGGCGATACGGTAAAAGATCTATTGACCTTTGGCGGTTTTCCTGAACCGTTCTTGATGCGATCCGAAACCCAAAGCCTTCGCTGGAGTAGAGAATATCGATCGAGAGTCATTCGCGGGGATCTGGCTGATCTGGAAAATGTTCAGGATTTGGGAATCATTGAAAAAATGGTGATTCGTCTGCCGGATCTGGTGGGTTCGCCACTTTCTTTAAACGCATTGAGAGAAGATTTGCAGGTATCACACCAATCGATCTCGCGCTGGATCGAAATGCTTGAAAACTTATATATGATATTCAGAATTTACCCTTTTGGCGCGCCTAAAATCAGAGCCGTAAAAAAAGAAGCCAAACATTATCATCTCGATTGGACCGTTATTCCGGATATGGGATTTCGATTTGAGAATCTGGTTGCCTGCCATTTGCTGAAATGGTGTTTCTTTCTGCAGGACACCCTGGGACGTGATATCGAACTTCGCTATTTCAGGGATGTTGATAAAAGAGAAGTCGATTTTGTAATCGTCGAAAATGGGAAGCCGACCCTCTTTGCTGAATGTAAAACTTCAGAAAAAGATGCCAGCCGTTCATTGTTGTACCTCAAAAAAAGATTCCCTGACGTTGATGCCGTCCAGGTTCTTCTTGAAAGAGATCTTGACCTTATAACCAAAGACGGAATCAGAATTTGTTCAGCCCACCATTTTTTAAAAGACCTGATTTAAACCTGTTCTGGTTTCGGTGGGGATTGAAAACTGATCAATCGCGCGAACATTCCGGTAAATGTAAGTGTGAAAGAGATCAAAGGGCGCAAGGTGGTTGTAGAATCAACCCTGTCGGCAAAGGGCGAAATATGCGCCCGGGGCGAGGTGGTGGCGGTGCAGCTTCCTGAGAAAATGATGGCTGGAATTGCAAACCCCTAATTGTCAAATCACCAAAAAAATAATTCCTACGGGTGGATCGATCCAGGCAAACCGTGTACACTTTTAAAGACCACCGAACGGTCAGACATATCACCGGTTTTGAGTCCGGCTGATATCATGGTGATCATGAAAGATGTACGAAACCGCTTCGCGGTAGCTTTATTAACTGAGAACATTTAGCCGTTACCTGCTGTTTTTCCCCACCGTTTTTTTCTATTGCTCTGATCGTGTAAAATACCTCTGAGTTTGTTTAACCC